>Ga0315544_1000081_pt1 | contig 87951 bp, 64 predicted proteins | sample SalMarSW160130MG_2_FD_202543 | JGI IMG/M metagenome (GOLD analysis project Ga0315544, IMG submission 202543) | Salt marsh sediment microbial communities from the Plum Island Ecosystem LTER, Massachusetts, United States - Salt Marsh Sediment SW1601-130 ...
ATTATGTATTCGAAAATATCAGGGGTAATAGAGAAATATGGTAATTCTGCTATTCATGTCCCATACGGGACAGGCTCGTATACAAACACTAACGGGCGCTGGCCTGCTGCCAGGTTGATGAATCTGCTGGGAGGCAGCCTGGGCTTTTATAACAGTTACAGCTGGGCTTGTATCAATATAGCAACGCCAACTATTTTTGGCACTCTCGAAACCGGCAACCAGAGACAGGACTGGATGAACAGCAGGTATATACTCATGTGGGGATGGAATCCTGCAGAGATGAAAGATGGAACCAATAGTGACTATTTCATAAGGAAAGCAAGGGAGAATGGTGCCAGGGTTGTATGTATCGATCCAAGGATGAGCCCGAGTGCAGTTGCCCTGGCAGATGAATGGATACCCGTCAGGCCGGGAACCGATGTTGCTTTTATGAGTGCCATGGCATGGGTAATAATTAATGAGAAACTGACTGATAATGAATTTATAAATAAATGCTGCTCAGGATTCGATAAATCCAACATGCCTGAAGGTTACGAAAATGAAGAGTCGTACAGGGACTATATACTGGGAACCATGGATGGCATACCAAAAACACCGGAATGGGCCGAAAAGATCACAGCTGTCCCTGCAGCGACAATAAGGCGTATCGCCATTGAATATGCCAGCACGAAACCGGCTATCCTGTACCAGGGATACGGAATGCAGAGAAGGGCATATGGCGAACAGGTAGTACGTGCAGGCGCCACACTGGCAGCGATGACGGGGAATATTGGTATACCTGGTGGCTGGGCCAGTGGTCTTGCCAACCAGGCAGGGGGTGGACCTTTCTGGACCGTCTTCCCTTCAAGATCGAATCCGGTTAAAGGCACTATACCTGTATACCTGTGGACCGAAGCTGTGCTAAGGGGAAAAGAACTCGGACCGGAGCACGGACTTAGGGGAGCTGACAAACTGGATAATAATATCAAGCTTATCTGGTCAGTAGCAAGCAATATACTTGTAAACCAGCATGGCAATATTAATCGCACAATAAAAATACTTAAGGATCCCGACCTGCTTGAATTTATTATAGTACAGGATAACTTCATGACCCCCTCTGCTAAGTATGCTGACCTGGTATTACCGGTCTGCACGCAATTTGAAACATGGGGCATTGAAGATGGCTGGAAATATGGTGAAGAGGTTTTTATAACCCCTAAAATTGTGGAACCTCCATTTGAAACAAAAAGTGATTACCGTATTTGTGCTGATCTGGCAAAGAGATTCGGAGTATACGATAAATTCACTGAAGGCGGACGAGATGAAAAAGACTGGGTTGCCTGGTTTGTAGATGAAATATACAGGAAAACAAGGTTCCCTGATATGCCCCCTTTCAGGAAATTTGCAGCAGGCAATGCTGGTGTTTATACAAAGCCTGTTTATGAACCAAAAATTGCATTGGAAGAATTCACCCAAAACCCCCGGAAATATCCGCTAAATACTCCTTCGGGTAAAATAGAGATATTTTCTATTGAACTGTTTAAGGCCGGCCAGCCTGATGAGATACCCCCGGTGGCCAAATATATTCGTGAGTGGGACAACCCATTTGACGAAAAAGCAGAAATATTCCCACTCCAGGCTATGGGCCATCATTACAACCCCCGGGTGCACTCAACACATGATAATAATGAATGGACCATGAATGCCTTTCCCCAAAGAGTATTCATTAACCCGGCGGATGCCTCGGAAAGAGGAATAAAGGATGGCGATTTGGTGAAGATATGGAACGAAAGAGGAGCCATGATACTCAAATGCAGGATAACAAGGAGGATCATGCCCGGTGTGATTGATATACCCCAGGGGGCATGGTACGATCCTGATGAAGAAGGTGTTGACAGGGGCGGTAATGTTAATATACTGACTTCTGAACGATGGACCCCGTTTGCCAGGGGCAATGCGCAACATACTATAATGGTAGATATTGAAAAAGCCTGATGAAAAGATACGGATTCCATATTGATACAGTTAATTGTTCAGGTTGTAAAACCTGCCAGGTGGCCTGCCAAGATAAAAATGATCTGGAACCCGGACTCATATGGAGAAAGGTAATTGATATTGAAGGAGGTAAATGGCATGATGATGGCGGCGTATTTTCAGAATATCCTTTTGCCTATCATATATCCATGGCATGTAATCATTGCAGTGATCCTTTATGTGTGCAGTCCTGTCCAACTCAGGCAATGCATGTTACAGATATAGGGACGGTGGATATTGACCAGGATAAATGTATTGGCTGCGGGTACTGTACATGGGCCTGCCCCTATGACGCACCGCGGTTGAATCATCGAAGCGGAAGAATGTCAAAATGTGATCTCTGCTATGACAAGATTATTAATAATGAAAATCCATCCTGCGTAGATGCATGTCCAATGCGTGCCCTGGATTTTGGGGATATAGACGTACTAAGGGAAAAATACGGGGATACCCGGACAATATTCCCCCTTGCATCACCCGAACTCACTGAACCGAACATAATAATCAGGCCTCATAAAGACAGCCTGAAAGCATCCGGCAGGAATTCACTAATAGCAAACAGGGAGGAGCTGTAATGGAAAAATTCAATATCTCACTTGTTGTTTTTACCTGGCTGACCCAGGCATCAGTCGGGCTTATCTTACTCAGGGCAGTCTACATGAGGGGATCAACTGCCAGTGATGATAAAATATATATTACAGGCCGGTACATGCTGTTGACCACATTTATTCTCCTGGTTACGGGTTTGTTATTCTCGTTTGCACATTTAAATTACCCACGGCATGCCTATAATGCTGTGAACAATATAAGCAATAGCTGGATGAGCAGAGAGATACTTGCTGAAATAGTACTGCTGTTTATCGTCCTTGCATGGTATATCATTACCGGATTCAGGATAAGAAAGATACCTCAGGTCATCCCTGAAATACTGGCAGGTGTTTCAGTTATAGCACTCATATATTTAATGATTAGAACGTATATGCTGCCATCCCTGACCGAACTAAACCATCCTTCCTTCACATTGTCTTTTATTATTACACCTTTATTGGCAGGTGCAGCAATTATTTATTTCTTCCTCAGAAAGAGTGAACCGGGACTGGCTGTTAAGTATAAAATGTTTTTTGGGATACTGTTTTTATTCTCACTAATAAACCATATTATTTTCAGATCATTTCACAATGATCTTGAATTGTATAACATATATAATGCTTTTTACCTGGCCTCTCTCATTACCTCAGTTCCTTCACTTTATGCAACACTTAAGAACAAAAATGTGATTTCAGATGTTATATTTCTGAACCTTGCAATTATATGTGATTTTCTTAACAGGGTTTACGCATTAACATATACAAACCCCGCCTTATGACAGAGGGATGGACTGAAATCGACAATAATTTTTTTGCGGCTTACAGTATGATGTTGTCTTTTGCAGGCAGCTTTATTCTTTATGAACCACAGACAGGCTGTATCAGTGATCTGATTGATATGGATCTTTTCAAGAAATTGCCCGTTAAGAGTGATAATCCTAAATTTATCAAGGCCGCCTCATACCTAAGAAAGATAGATTCAGAGCATCCACTGGATTATGATAAAATAATTAACGACCACCTTGAATTATTTGGTGGGAAAGGCAAAGCACTGGCTCCTCCTTACAGCTCAGTTTATATGTCACGAGACCATATAATGAATGACACCGCCAGTATCCAGGTAAGGAAAATATATAATGCTTACGGATGGAAGTCTCAGGTGGAAGGAAAAGTGCCTGATGATCACCTGGGAATAGAACTTCAATTTATAAACCTGCTGCTGACAAAATACCCTGAGCTCGAAGATGATGTATGCAGAAATGAGATCAGTAAAGATCTTATTAAATTTATTGATACTTACATCAAACCATGGATAAATGAATGGAACCGATGTGTTCAGGAGAATGCTGAAAGCGATTTCTACAAAGGAATTGCTTATCTCACCGTATCAGGAATAGAAGATCTTTACTCAACACTCAGCAGAAAAGGCCGGGATCTGCATTTATCATAAATTTTAAAAATTTGGATTAAAAAACCTGTCTATTGCATCAATATAATACTCAGACCATCCCCGGGCAATATTCTCATATGTATCATCAGGGATATTAGTGTGCTCAATAGTAAGCTGCGTTTTGCCAAAATCCCTTATTAATATTATTGTTGCAATAGAACGTTCTTCCTGTTTTCCAAAAAACCATTCCTGTACTATTCTCTTGTTTTCCTGCACTTCAAGTATCATTCCCTCAATGTCTCCTTCCCACATGGAAAACAAAGATCCCGGCCTGGCTTCCATTACTGCAGGATAGCCTGACCATAATTCGATTGTAACAGGATTGGTAAGCGCGGCATATACGTCTTCAATATCCACGTTTAAAGAGAAAGTCTTCTTAAAAGTCTTCATATTATTTAATTATTATATGAACCTGACTGTATCAAAAATACCGATTTTAATATTAAATCCTACTATTTCTATATCATGAAATCTGAGTTTTACTGTGCACATGTTTATTTTGTAGCAGATCGGAATAATTTATTTTAAAAGAATCAGTAGGTTTGTAATATACATTCAAAAGATAACAATTATGTTAGGAATAAATGCCAGCCTGTTCATTTTCCTCATTCTCTCCCTCGCGGGCAGTGCACAGGAAGAAATACCTGAACAGATTACAATACTTTATTTTAATGCTGATCATTTTTTTGATACCACTGATGATCCGGGTAATGCAGATGATGAGTACCTGCCGGGCAGTATAAGGGCATGGGATGAAACCAGGTATATAACAAAAGCAAATAGTATTGCAGAATATATAACCGGGGCAGGCGGTTTTAAACAACCTGATATCATCGGACTCTGTGGTATTGAAAACAAAAAAGTTATAAACAATATTATTAACGACCGTAGGCTGCGTAGGGCTGATTACTCTGTGCATATTACAGATTCAGAAGGAACAAATGCTGCCCTCCTGGCAAAAAAGGATTTAATAACAGTAGATGATATGAGACTGATCAATATTGATTCAACTTTCCTGGGCCTGAACAGTGGGTTTGACTATATCATTTTATATATCAGGGGTGATGTAAAGGGACTGGGCAGATGCCATTTCTTTATAAATGATTGGCCGGGCATTGAAAATAATACACGGGCACCTGAAAATCTAAGGATAGGCGCTGCCATTGCTCTAAGGAAAAATATTGATGAAATATTAAATTTTGAAAGAAATGCAAAAATAATAATAATGGGGACCTTCAATGATGAGCCTACCAACAGAAGCCTGATGTCGGTCCTGAATGCTACCAATAAGAGAAAAAACTTTGATCACCGGGATCTTTACAACCTTTTCTATGATGCTCATAATATACATGACCAGGGCACCGCTATTCTGAACGACACCTGGCAAATGTGGGATCAGATAATTGTCTCCTCCTCAATGATAAATAACCGGAATGATTATCATATTGATCCCGGGTCAGCTAAGATATTCATACCGAAAGAAATAAATGAAGAAAGCAGTACGCTGATAAGCACTTACAAGGGAGATGAATATACCGGCGGTATATCGTCTCATCTGCCTGTATATTGTATCATAAGCAAGAATGAGCAATAATAATGAACTTTAAACTGGTCTCAGGATATGTACCTACGGGCGACCAGCCTGAAGCAATAAAACAGCTTGTTGAAGGACTGAAAAGCGGTACCCCGTACCAGACATTGCTCGGAGTTACGGGAAGCGGTAAAACCTTTACCATAGCCAATGTCATTGAGCAGCTTAACAGGCCTGTGCTTGTATTGAGCCATAATAAAACACTTGCTGCACAGTTGTATGGTGAGTTCAGGCAATTCTTTCCTGACAATGCAGTGGAATATTTCGTTTCATATTATGATTATTATCAACCGGAGGCTTACATACCTGTTACAGATACATATATCGAAAAGGACCTTTCAATAAACGATGAAATAGAGAAACTCAGGCTCAGCGCTACTTCATCATTGCTTTCCGGGCGAAGAGATGTAATTGTTGTATCATCAGTATCATGCCTTTACGGAATAGGGAACCCTGATGACTTCCACAGCAACACCGTGCACATCAGGAAGGGAGATGCCATTAGCAGGAATGTTTTCCTGCGTAGACTGGTTGACAGCCTGTATGCCAGGAATGAAATGGAATTTAAAAGGGGGACTTTCAGGGTTAAGGGTGATACCGTGGATATATTCCCTGCCTATGCTGACATAGCTGTAAGGGTAATATACTGGGGCGATGAAATAGATGAGATTGAATTGTACGAACCTCTGTCTGGTGAAACCATTGAGAAACCGGGGGAATACATTATTTATCCGGCAAATATTTTTGTAACCACCAGGCAAAGGATAAACCAGGCTATCCACCAGATACAGGAGGACCTGGTAAAACAGTCGGCTTATTACAGGGAGATTGGTAAAACCCCTGAAGCACAAAGACTGGAACAACGTGTATCCTACGATCTTGAAATGATAAAGGAACTTGGCTACTGCAGTGGTATAGAAAACTATTCACGGTACTTTGACGGCCGCAATCCGGGCACCCGGCCCTTCTGCCTGATAGACTACTTCCCGGATGATTTTATTACCGTTGTGGATGAAAGCCATGTCAGTATGCCACAGGTCAGGGCTATGTACGGTGGCGACCATTCCAGGAAACAGACACTGGTGGACTATGGCTTCAGGTTACCGGCAGCCCTGGATAACAGGCCACTTAAGCTGGAGGAATTCGAATCGCTGGCAGGGCAGACTATCTTTGTGAGTGCCACTCCAGCTGATTATGAACTTGAAAGAAGCGAGGGTGTTTTTGTTGACCAGGTGATAAGGCCAACAGGCTTACTGGACCCCCCGGTTGAGGTAAGACCAAGCATTAACCAGGTGGATAACCTGATGGATGAAATCAGGGATCGTACTTCCCGGAATGAAAGGACACTGGTAACAACCCTGACTAAAAGAATGGCAGAGGAACTTACTGCTTACCTGAGCAGGTTTGAGATTAAGTGCAGGTATATACACTCAGATATTGATACCCTCGAAAGGATTGAGATAATGGAAGGTCTCCGTTCCGGTGAATTTGATGTGCTCGTGGGTATTAACCTGCTGAGGGAAGGCCTTGACCTGCCTGAGGTATCACTGGTGGCTGTTCTTGATGCCGACAAGGAAGGATTCCTCAGATCATCTCGTTCACTTACACAGACTGCAGGAAGGGCTGCCCGTAATCTTAACGGAAAAGTCATAATGTATGCTGATAATATAACCAACAGCATGCAGATGACAATAGATGAAACAAACCGGCGAAGGGAAAAACAGCTGAAGTATAATGAAAAAATGGGTATAACCCCCACTCAAATAGTGAAAGCTACCGGTTCAATACTTAAGGAACTGCAAAAACATGGAATAGAATCAAGGGCGTATATTGAACCAGAGAAACCAAATATAGCAGCAGACCCTGTAGTTAAATACATGTCGGCCGAAGCCCTTGAAAAAGCTAGTAAGAAAGCCCGTAAATCAATGGAAAAAGCTGCATCACAACTTGATTTTATTGAGGCCGCCCGCTACCGCGATGAAATGGCAGAGCTGGAAGCGCTGCTGAGGAAGAAGAGGTGAGACATGTTAGAAAGGGAAGAAAGATATGGGCTAGAATAATTTCTTTTCCTTCTTTAAGGAGATTAAGTGTCTGATTTACAATATTATAACTTTCTCCTCCTCTTTAGAGGAGGAGTACCCTGACAGAGCGAAGCGATCGTCAGGGGGAGGTGGTGTGCTTTTAATACAACCCCTACCCTTACCAAACGCATTGAGAGTCAGAGGCAGGTGATTATTTTTCAAATTTACTAACTATCTCAATTTTCACCCATTCTATATCATGAAATACAAACCTGTTCTCAAACCTGAGTATTTTATATCCCAGATTCTTTAATCGTTCATCCCTATCGTCATCTTTTTGGATCTGGATATAATCTCCATGCGGATCTCCATCTAATTCAATGATTGGTTTTTCTTCAGAACAAAAGAAGTCGACTATGTAGTTTTCAATACTGTGTTGTCTTCTGAATTTCCTTCCTTCAATTTGTTTGTTTTTAAGATGCTTCCAGAGTTCAGCTTCTGCAGATGTTGAATGTGTTCTGAGGTATTGCCGGGTTTCCTTCAGGGATTTTCTGTTGGATCTGAATCTCATAGTATATTAGATTAACCACCCCCCACTTACACTCCTTTCAGTCGGTCAGCGGACCCCTCCTTTGAAAAGGAGGGGAAATGTTTGATTATAATACTTTCCCCTACTGCTCCGCCAGCCATCTTTCAGCATCAATAGCTGCCATACAGCCGCTACCGGCAGCAGTTACTGCCTGCCGGTAGGTTGGGTCCTGCAGATCGCCGCAGGCAAACACACCGGGAATATTGGTTTTTGTTGAACCGGGTACTGTTTTGACATAACCAACATCATCAGTTTCAAGGAACTCCTTAAATTCATCCGAGTTAGGCTTGTGACCTATAGCAAGGAAAAAGCCATCAATCTTTATTTTCACTATCTCCTCATTAGGTGTACCTTTTTCCTTAACCAGCACAACCCCTTCAACACCATCCTTACCAAACAGATCAATTGCCTGGTATTTCCAGAGAATCTCAATATTTTTTGTTTTAAAAACCCTTTCCTGCATAGCCTTTGAAGCCCTGAATACATCACGTCTCACTATCATATAGACTTTTCTTGCAAGGCCTGCCAGGTATGTAGCTTCCTCACAGGCAGTATCACCACCCCCTACTACCGCAATATCCTTACCCCTGTAGAAAAAACCGTCACATGTGGCACAGGCCGATACACCCATACCTGCATATTTCTTCTCCGCTTCAAGTCCGAGGTATTTTGCCGTTGCTCCAGTGGCAAGTATTACGGTATCAGCTTCTACAGTCTTCTTATCATCAATAATAACCTTGTGTGGACGCCCGGAAAAATCAACTTTCGTAGCAATACCAAATCGCACATCCGTACCGAAGCGTTCAGCCTGCTTCTTGAAATCCTCCATCATTTGTGGACCGGTAACCCCATCCGGGTATCCGGGATAATTTTCAACATCGGTGGTGGTAGTTAGTTGGCCTCCCATTTCCATTCCTGTATAGAGTACAGGCTCCAGGTTAGCTCTGGCTGCATAGATAGCTGCCGTATATCCTGCCGGACCGGATCCTATAATTAAACATTTTACTTTCTCAGTCTCCTGTGAGCCTCCTGCTGAAGGCTCACCATCATTGATATTCATTGTTTTTATTGGCTCCATATTTCAAAAATTTGACTGCAAAATTATAAATTTCCGATAAAAGACATATAAGAGTTTTATCGATATGATTACTTTCCGCGGCGGATTATAATCTCCTTATTATAATTAACAGCCAGACTCGTATTTTGATCAATACTAGCCTGCTCATTTACTTCGGGACGAGATCTAATGCCCAATCTTTCAAGGAATTGAGTCTGTAGAATATCATCTTTGAATTTAAGAATGAGAACAGATTTGGTTTGACTTTCAAGCACCAGACCGGTGTAATTCTCTATACCTTCCAATATATCATTCCAACTGTATGCCCCGTTAAACAAACCCAGTTCACCTTTTATAAGGGTGGTTTTTACTATATCCTCCTCAATAGGTATAACAGGTATAAAATCAGTTATTACAAATGAATTACCCTGAATTAATGGTTGCAGTTTGTTGGCCAGTTTAATGCTTTGGCCGGCAGCTTCAGTCTTTCCGGAGTTATTGATTATGCTTATGTAATATGGACCTTTACATACCTGAAGCTGATAGTCTGACTGGCATGAATAATCATTGATATGACCTGATGTATCGCATCTGAAAACTGATACAGAGTAAATACCAAATGCTGCTTCCGGGTCATTCATTTTATATACTTCGACTTTATACTCTGTATCACCTATATCTATTTCTGAAACCACCAGACGGTCAAAGCCATATTCCAGGTACAGTTCAGCCCCACCGTTCATGTAACCGAAGAGTGATTCTTTTGTGTATGTCCGCTCCGATTTTATCCTGCCTCCTTCAAGGTTATCTTTATTCAAATAAGGAAACCCTTCCGGAATCTGGGCTGATATTGCACAGCTCATCAAGAAAGCAATTATTAGCGCTGTGATTCGCATTTTTATTTATTATTGTTTAGAGGTATTATTATTGTTGAATTGTTGAATTGTTGAATTGTTGAATTGTTGAACCGGGATTATTAGAATAGTATTGTGCCCTCCTCAGCCTTAGCCTTCCCTGCCCTCCGGAGCTTAGCGAAGGAGGGAGCCTCAGCCTCAGCCTCAGCCTCAGCCTAAGTTGATCTCATGCACCTCAATCAGCTCCCTCCTGCTAATACCCAATTCCAGGTTTTCTGCCATATCAAGGAATGCTGATGCTCTTGGATTATCGGCATTCTGAATACCCTCCTCAATCCTTTTTGCCACCACTATCTCATGGGCTATCCTGTCTATTGCCACGGGGTCGGTACCAACCAGCATGGTGTTATAATTACAGAAAAACTGTGGATTGGCGCCGGGGCCGCCGTTAAAGCAACCTTTCAATCCGTCAACTATATTCAGGACCACCTTATCACGTACGGGTGCAAAAGCACAGACATAAGCACTTGTTTCGTTCCATAATTGAGCATGCAATCTGCCTGTATTGCTCACTGAACCGAAGGCAAGGTTTTTCATTGCGGCGGTTACCGTGGCACCGGCATTTTTCAGGATAGGCACATTAATAATCTTATCAAGTTCCTGCGTTACTATGCGGTTAAAATAGGAATATTTTCCACCATTAACCATGAACGGAATAGTATATTCATCATATTCACCTTCCACATCAGCCCAGTAATACCAGTCCCTGTCTATCATTTTCTCACCATACAGCTTTCCATCAGAGCCATAGTATGATCCCTTCTCATCCTGTTGTTCTGTTCCCATCACTTTGATCCCAGGATAATTCTCTTCCGTATAACCTGTCTCATGTAACTGCATCAGGCGTCTGTCCCATATTATTATATCACCGCGATCAATCCCACTTTCCTCCAGCTGCTTAATAATGGATCTTGTCACTGCATGGCTTGTTGTGAGGGTCTTACCTGCTACCGGGTTAACCTTCAGTCCGATTCTTTCGCCCGGTGACACAAATTGACGCCATGCATTTTTAAGTTTCTTTTCGCCTGTTAGTTGGAGCATTGCTTTTTCGAGCATTATATAAACCTGCTCCTCGATAATCTCGTTATCCAGTATTGCCCCGGGATGAATAACGCGACTGACTTTACCCGGGTATTTCCCTGGCATGGAATTTATATTACGGGGCACTTCAGCAGCATCAGCAATATTTGTTTCAGGTTTTTGCTGCTGTTGCTTTAATATGCTTTCGGGTGAGGCTGCCAGGGGTGCCCCGGCAACAACCAGGCTGCCTGTACCCAGTACCTTAAAGAATCTGCGACGTGAAAAGGGAGTTTTAGCCATAATGTTATATTTTATTCAAAATGATTTTGGCTAAAAATAGGAAATTAATTTAAACTGGAATGATGGAATGATGGATTATTGGATTAATCCAGTATTGACTCACACCGCTGGCGCGGTTCTCCAGAACCGTGCCGCAGGGATTCGTCGAGCTCGTCACCTTCGCCACCGAGTACTCGGGGCTCAGGTTCCTTGGTTCCAATATTCCAGTATTCCTGGCCTAGTCGTGGGGCTGCCCCCCAATCCCATTATAGACGGTCGCAGTAAGGTCAAGAATTGGATTAATGGGTTTTATTCTCCGTCACTATCTGACCATCAAACAGGTTAATTATTCTGTGGGCAAAATCGGCATCATGATGAGAATGGGTAACCATAACAATTGTTGTTCCTTCACTGTTAAGCTCAGTCAGAAGATTCATAACCTCATCTCCATTTTTAGAATCAAGATTACCTGTAGGCTCATCAGCCAGTATTAATTTAGGATTTGCCACCACTGACCTTGCAATTGCCACCCTTTGCTGTTGTCCACCGGATAGTTGTTGCGGGAAGTGTTTTTTACGATGACCTATTTTCATTCTGTCGAGCACCTTTTCCACTTTCTCTTTCCGCTCTGATGACTTCATCTTAAGGTAGATCAGAGGAAGCTCCACGTTTTCATAAACATTTAGCTCATCAATAAGATTAAAACTCTGGAAAACAAAGCCAATATTTCCTTTTCGAAAAACAGTCCTCTGTCTTTCCTTAAGTTTTGCTACCTCACTGCCATTGAACTGATATTCCCCCGAGCTTGGATTGTCCAATAAACCAAGGATATTAAGAAGTGTCGATTTTCCACAACCGGAAGGTCCCATAACTGCAACAAAATCACCTTCCTCAACCTTTAGATTAATATCTTTGAGAGCCGTTGTTTCAACTTCTTCTGTCCTGAAAATTTTAGTAAGGTCTTCTGTTTTAATAATTAATTTTTCCATTTTTGATTATAGTTAGTAATATTATAGTTAGTAAGTTTTAATTCAAGTTGTTCTGATGGCTATCTTAAAAGTACACCACCTCCCCCTGACGCTCCTTTCAGTCGGTCAGGGTACTCCTCCTCTAAAGAGGAGGAGAAAGTTATAGTTTTGTAAATCAGCAATTTCCCCTCCTTTTATAAAAGGAGGGGTGTTCCGAGTATTCGGGACTGGGTGGTTATAGTTACTTATAAGACAGCCCCAATCAATATTATTTAAATACCAGCTTCTCATTATCACCATAGCTTTCATAGTTAGAGACGATAACTTCTTCTCCGGGCTGCAAGCCTTCAATAACTTCGTAATATATAGGGTTCTGTTCACCCAGGCTTATATCCCTTCTTACGGCAAAGTTGCCTGAAGGATCAACCACGTAAATCCACTGACCACCGGTAGTCTGGAAAAAACCACCTTTTTTGATGATAATAGCTTCCTGTGATTCTCCAAGCTGGAGTTCAATATGATATGTTTGTCCTGTACGAATATTTTCAGGAACATCACCGGTAAATATCATATCAATCTCAAACCTGTTATCCCTTACCTGGGGATATACCCGTCTGACTTTCAATTCGTACTCATTATCATTTCTTTCAAAATGGCCTATCAAACCGGTTCTGACCCTGTCGATATAATGCTCATCAATAAGGGCTGTTACCCTGTGAGAGGTAAGTACATTTATCTGGCCTATCGGCTGCCCCCTTGAAATTGACTGTCCTATCTCAGCATTCAGTGTACCAAGCTGACCATCCACCGGTGCCTTAATATTAAGATTCTCCTGGCGCTGACGTACCAGTTTAAGATTTCGTCTCATATTTTCCAGGTTATCTTCCATCTGGATAATCTGTATGCTCCTGAATATACTGTCCTGTTTCTGTCTTTCAATATAAAGGTCATACGACCTGCTTGAATATTCATATGTCTCCTTCGATGTGAGGTATTCCTCTTCTGATATAAGATTTTCTTCAAAAAGGACTTTATTGCGTTCAAATTCCCTCTTTTTCTTTGTAATATCATATGAAAGATTAAGTAATTCCCTTTTTATTTGTAATCGCTCCTGCTCCATGGTTACCATTGTATTCCTGAGAAAATTGGATTTTTCAGCAAGCTGCGCTTCGCTGTCGAGTATACTCATACTCAGATCGGGATTACTCATGCGAAGTATCACGTCGCCTTCCTTTACAATGGAGCCTTCTTCTATTAACCTTTCCTCGACCCTTCCGCCTTCCTGGGCATCAAGATAAATTGTTGCAATAGGCTCCACCTGCCCGGTAATGGTATGGTAGTCGTCAAATGCTCCGAATTTCACTTCATCTATTACCAGCCTGTCCTTAAACACCCTGTAGGTGGAGGTTTTATCTGTGAAAAAAGCAAAGTATATTATAGCTATCATGATTACACCCAGTACAATGTATCCTATATGCCTCTTTTTCAGTCCTTTCTTTTTTTCTAATTGTCGATCCATGCTCATATTTAGGGATATTTATTTATTCTTACTAATTGTATATTGTATTGTTAAATGTTTATTTGTTCATTGTTCCGTGTTCCGTGTTCCGGGTTCAGCGTTTCGCGTTTTGTTTTACTTTGTCCTTTTTACTTTTTCCACTGACGTTCACTCCGTTCAGTCAGGGTTTCCACTGCGCTCCAACTTTTTACTTTTTGCTTAATTAACCTCTGCTCTGTCTGGCTCCTCGCTAAATTTGCCCACCGGGCAAATTATTGATGCTCGGCCCTCTTTTGTCTTTTACTTTTTTAGACGCACTACTAGTGCGTCTCTACGCGTACTGCTCGGTTCATAACTCATAACTCATAATTCATACCTCATAATTCATCTCTCCCACTTTCCTGTCATATAAAAATTGACCGTCATTTCCTTTAGCTTGTATTGTAGCTTTGAACCCAGAAGGTATATTTCAGCAGCAAACAGTGCTTTCTTTGCTTCTGCAAATTCAGTTGCACTGGCCAGCCCTGTTTCAAATTTCTTATCTACAGCTTCAAACGATAGCTCATTATACTCCAGGTTATCGACTGCTGACAGGTATTCGTCTTTTACTGAAATTAGCTCAAAGCAAGCCTTGCTTACTTCATTATACAACGCATTCCGTTCCTGCCGGAGCTCTAATTCTGAATCCTTCAGATCCAGTTTTGCTTTCTTTACAATGTTTTGATTATACCAGTTATTAAAAATCGGTATATTCAGGCTTACCCCAACGTATTGGTTAGTGTTATTGCGCAACTGTTCAGCAAATGGAATAGGATCTTCACCCGGAACCATTGCATCATAGTAACCGGTTCTCAAGCCGGCAAATATTTCCACTTCAGGAGTTGAAAGACTCTTAGCAGCGGCCAGCTCTTTCTTTCTGGCCTCAGTCTGGAGTTCAAGAGACTTGATCCTGGGTAATATCTCTTTTGAGTTACTGTATACCGAATCAGCATCAACCGAATCATCAGTCCTGACAAGAAGATGGCCGTTATTCTCATCTATATCGAAAGGGACTACCGGTTCAAGCTGCAATAGTAATCTCAGATTTTCAAGGGCAATACCTGCATTCGTTTTTGCCTGGGAAAGTAATAATTTGTCATTTGACAGCTGGCTTTGAATTTCCAGCAATGTTGTCCTGCTCTCGGCGCCTGTCTCAACAAGCACCTCTGTCTTATGTAATTGCTGCCTGCTGACTTCAACCTGTTCGGTTGCAGACTTAACTGTTCCTTTGGCCATAAGAGCACTGTAGTAAGCATTTACAATATCAAGGGCCAGCAGGTTTTTTTCCTGTTCTTCGGCCTGCTTACCACTTAGATGTAAGTACCTTGCAGCCGATATCCTGTTAAGCTGTGCAAATCCGTTGAAAAGAGTTACGCCTGTTCCAAGGTAATAGTAATTAGTGATATTCTTATTGAATGTAATCGTATTGGTCTCCGGGTCAACAGATCGCCCAAAATTCATTGATCCCTGAGACTGCAATCGGAGATCAGGTAATAACTCATACTTCCTGGTTCGCAAGTCAGATTGCCTTTTATCAGTGGTAATTATGCTTCTTTTTAAAGCTATATTGTTCTCTTCTGCATATGCCAGACATTCCTCAAGGGTCCAGAAATCCTGGGCTGATAAAGCCGATGTAAATATTAAAGTCTGAAAAAATAGTATGATGGTAATTGAAATATAATTTCGCATAATTATCTGTTAGTTTTCAGAGCTTATACCAAATCTCATGCCTTTAAAACTAAAGCACTGATTATCTGCATTATACAGAACATTATAATATATATCTGATGAATTTTGTATTATTTCTTTACACTTATTGTTACAGTTTGTACACTTTTAATACATTTGTATTTATTGGCATCATTACTAAAAGGCCGTAAACCAGGTAGCATACATGATATATTTTTATCTCTGGCACAATAAATGAAGTTAGCAGCTCAGGATCATTTCTTTCAAACTATTTTATGGCATGGAAAACGGCAGAATTCTGATAATTGATGATAACCGTAGTGTTTTAAGTGCTCTTGAATTACTGTTACAGGACGAATTTTCTGATATCAAATTCCTGACAGGCCCCAAGGAACTCCCAGGATACCTGGAGTCAGGTGATATTGATGTTATTCTGCTTGATATGAATTTCAGAGCAGGAATAAACACCGGTAATGAAGGTATATACTGGCTAAGGGAAATATTAAAATCTGATCCTGACATCAGTGTCATTATGATTACTGCTTACGGGGATGTTGAACTTGCTGTTAAGGCTATGCGAGAGGGTGCTGTTGATTTTATACCTAAACCATGGGAGAATGAAAAATTACTTGCCACTCTTCACTCATCACTGAAGTTACGAAGAAGCAGGAAAGAAGTAAAAAAGTTAAAATCTGAACAAAAAAACCTTAAGAGTACCTTTAGTGGAATTCAGCACAAGTCAATAATTGGATCATCTCCACCAGTTGTAGAGATGATGAGATTAATTGAAAAAGTTGCTGCTACTGATGCCACTGTGCTGATAACAGGTGAGAACGGAACAGGAAAAGAGCTGGTGGCCAACGAGATACACAGAAGATCAAAGAGAAGCAATGAGGTAATGATAACCGTAGATATTGGAGCAATTACTGAAACATTATTTGAGAGTGAATTATTCGGACATGTAAAAGGATCTTTTACCGATGCAAGAGAAGACAGGTCAGGAAAAATTGAAGCTGCCAATGGTGGTACCTTATGCCTTGACGAAATAGGAAACCTGTCACTATCACTTCAATCAAAACTTCTGAATGCACTTGAGAGTATGGTTATAACCAGGGTAGGCTCCAACAAACCAATTCCGGTTGATATAAGACTTATATGTGTAACCAACAGGGATCTGAATGAAACGGTAAGCAAGGGATTATTCAGAGAAGACCTTTTATATCGTATAAATACTATACACTTAGAGGTACCGCCATTGAGGTACAGAAAATCGGATATTCCAGTGCTTTCTGAATTCTTCCTGAAAAGATATTCTGAGAAATACGGAAAAACTTCCCTGAGACTTACCTCACAGTCTATTGAAAAATTATCTGAATATGAATGGCCCGGGAATATAAGGGAGCTGCAGCATACAATTGAAAAAGCTGTAATTCTTTCAGAAGGAACTGTAATTGGACCTAACGAACTGATGTTGAAATGTCCTTCTGTAGATATGTTCGATAGCGGCCAAAAAACTCTTGATGATATGGAAAAGCTAATGATACTGAATTCACTAAGAGTCAATAAAGGCAACAAGAGTGCTGCTGCCGACCAGCTGGGCATAACTCGACAGAAACTATATAGTAGAATCAAAAAATATGAGCTTTAAACGGTTCAATATTAATATTATAATCCGTATAATCCTGCTTGTAATATTCTGTATTCTTGGCACAGTTTATTGTATAAATGCCGGTCCTGACATATTTTTTTTCGCGACAATACTTCTAACCATCCTCCTGATTGTTAATCTTATAAGGTATTTCAACCGGTCGAATAAAGAGATCTCGCTCTTCCTCTCTTCGGTAATAAACGAAGATTCTTCACTGGTTTTCAGTGAAAATACAGGGAACAGAAGTTACGATTTACTTCACAAATCCATCAACAGATTGAACGAACAGATCCGGGATGCCAGGATGAATGTAATAATTCAGGAAAAGTTCTACCAGGCTGTTGTTGAGAACAGTTCCAGCGGCCTGCTGGCTTTTAATGATGGCGGCATCATAAAGCTGGCCAACTCAAAAGCCAAGGACCTGGTAGGTATAAAACACTTACATAATATCAGGCAGCTACAGAGGGTTAATAAAAGGTTGTTAGACGTTTTAAGAGACATTACACCGGGCAATAAGCAATTGCTAAACATAGTCATTAATGACTCAGCATTTCATCTTTCGCTGAATGCTGCAGGCATTAAGCTCAGGGATGAACAGATAAAGGTTGTTGCAATTAACGATATAAGTCACGAAATAGATAAGCAGGAGATTGATTCATGGCAGAAACTGATCAGGATACTAAATCATGAAATAATGAACTCGGTTGCTCCAATAACATCTCTCAGTTCGACCATACAGGGATTTTATAAAGACAACGGTAAACAAAAGAAGGCAGCCAGCCTTGACGATAAAACAATCAGCAACACTTTGAAGGGGCTCGTGGTAATAGAAGAACATGGTAAAGGTCTGATCAACTTTGTCGACTCGTACAGGAGCCTGACGAAACTTCCCGATCTTACTCCGGAAGAACTATATATAAAAGATCTTTTTGAGAGTATAATCATTCTTGCAGCTTCACTCAAAGAAGAAAATTATCCGGACACAAATGTTTCACTCAGCACTTCTATCGAACCTGATGATCTTATAATTTGCGCAGATGAAAGTCTTTTAACACGGGTATTATTTAACCTGGTTAAGAACTCAATGGAAGCCTTGCAGGACACAAAAAATCCACAAATATCTCTCGAAGCTGAACGGCATATGAACGGAAAAAACATTATAAGGATTATTGATAATGGACAGGGAATGAATGAAGAGCTTATCGAAAGGATATTCATTCCATTTTTCACCACAAGGGAAAAGGGAAGCGGAATAGGACTCAGTCTTTCACGCCAGATAATCAATATGCATAAGGGCAGCATCACTGTCAAATCATCCCCGGGGAAAGGCACCACAATGATTATTAATATTTAATGTGTCATCGGGCCCTGTTAATCCGGGATTTTAATGCTTAAAAAATAAACATGCTGTGTAATTTTTCGTTACAGATGGATATTATAGTGAAATACTATAGTCCTTATTTACTTGTCTTTACAACTTTGGCACATGTTTTGGCTTTTGCTCTGCAGTAAGCGTCATAAATAAAAATATAACCATGATAAAGAACTACATCCTCGCGGCTATAAGGAACATGATGAGAAATAAATTAGTCACTTTCCTGAACATAATTGGTCTGACAGTTGGTCTTGCATGTGTAATCCTGTTTTTTAACTGGGTTATGGATGAGGTTAGTTACGATCGTTTTCATGAAAATAAAGACAGGATCTTCAATATCCTCACATCATATGTTCAGGATGAAGCTACCGGCACAATGTCGGTAACACCCTTCCCTCTGGCCCCCACCCTGGAACAAAGATATCCTGAAGTAGAATCATTTACTCGTTATTGGGAATATCCTGCCCTTGTGAAGTATGGAGAGATAACAGACAGGGAAGAGGGTTTTGTCCTTATTGATACGGGGTTCTTTAATATGTTTTCTTTTCCCCTTATATACGGTGCAAAGGGAAACGATCTCCTTACAAAAAGTTCCATAATAATCACGGAATCCAAGGCTAAAAAGTATTTCGGAAATGAAAATCCACTTGGCAAGATTGTAAAGGTTGGTGATGATTTACAGCTGACTGTCACCGGGGTAATTAAAGATCCGCCAAAAAACACAACATTCGATTTTTCCATGCTGGCGAGTATAGAGCACGTTGATTCATTCCGGCTATATGATGACTGGTCTTATGCCGGTCCGAGTTATATTATGTTAAGCAAAGGAAGTTCATGGGAGAATCTTCAGAGTAAGATAGATACCATTTACAGGGAGTTTAATCCTGATACGGAAGCAAGGGTAAAGTTACAGCCGCTGAAGGATATTTACCTTTACAAGGATGGCAGGCAAGAAAGGATAACCCAGGTTTTTCTTTTCTCCGTGATAGCCATTATTATTTTGCTGCTGGCATGCATTAATTATATGAATATTACTACTGCCAGGTCAATCAAGCGATCAAAGGAAATAGGTCTGAGAAAAACAACAGGAGGCAACAGGAAGCAGATCATTACCCAGTTCATGAGCGAATCATTTATAAATACTTTTATTTCCTTCTTTATTGCTCTGATGGTTGTTGAGCTTGTGCTGCCAATCTTCAATGAATTAACCCTGAAACAACTTGATATACAATATGGGGATCCCATGTTTTTATGTGGGCTATTCGCTATATATATCATCACATCAATTCTTTCAGGTATATATCCTGCGCTGGTTCTTTCGTCATATAAACCTGTTCAGATTGTCGGAGGCATAACAAAATCAAATGGAAGTAAGACATTTTTGAATTCTCTGGTTGTATTACAATTCACTCTGTCAATTGGTTTGATAATATGTTCCGTGACTGTTAGCAGACAGGTTAATTATCTTAACAGAAAGGATCTTGGAATAAATACGAAGAATATTATTGTTATGCCTTTTGGTGGTGATATTGTTAATCATTATGATGTTCTCAGGGATGAGCTTATAAAACACCCGGCTATAGATAATATTACCGCATCATATAACCTTCCGATGAACCTTACATCATATGTAGGCTATACATGGAACGATATGCCGGCAGAAGATGCAATAGGGGTTTGGTATAATATGGTTGATTATGATTTTATTGAAACAATGGAAATCGAAATGCTCCAGGGCAGATCTTTTTCAAGAGATCATGCCAGCGATGATTCAACAGCATATATTATCAATGAATCAGCACTGAAAAGGATGGATGTGGAAAACGCTGTTGGTATGGGCATTAACTTCATGCACCCACATCTTCCGGAGCCATTGAGGAAAGGGACAATAGTCGGAATTGCAAAAGACTTCAATATTCGTCCATTGAAGGAGGAAATCAGTCCACTTGTTCTTAAAATCTACCGTCCTTTCTACAACAGGTTATATATTAAATATAAAGAAGGTTATGACCCATCCGAAATACTTGGAGTACTTGAAGATAAACAGGCTGATCTTTTCCCCGGACTACCTTTTAATTATTCATTCCTCGATGATGAGGTAGAAAACCTTTACCAGGTTGAATACAGGACGGGAAGAATAATCAGGTATTTTACGATAATAAGTATTATTTTATCATGCATGGGAATACTGGGCATGGCTCTGTATGACCTTGAGCTGAGAACCAGGGAGGTGGTAATCAGAAAAGTACTGGGATCTAAAGAGCGACAGATTTTCAGGATGATAATAACAGATTATAACAAATGGATCCTGCTCTCTTTTATTATTGCAGCTCCTTTATCATTTATCATCACAAACAGGTGGTTACAAAATTTTGCTTATGCTGTAAAGATTTCACCTGTCACATACATATTGTCCCTATTGGCTGTTATTTCACTTACATCTTTAATAGTTGCACTAATCGGTACGATAACTGTCAGACAGAATCCTGCGGAGGTATTGCATGTAGAATAAAATAGATTTATGACACCTTATTGCCTGACTTGTTTTGAATTCGGAGGCGCCCGGAAACGGGCGTCTCTTTCAATTAATATGATTACTGATTTGAATTTTTCATTCGAATATTATTTACATTTCATTCTTTTCATGTTAAATTTATTGATTACTCTTTAAAACTATATGATAACAATTTCTATTATTTAACTTGTAATAATAATCTTCAGGTAAAAATGTCGACCCGGCTTCTGTCACTACCTCCGGTGTCGGAGCAGGCGCCGATAAAAAACAGGTGTATATGAGAAACTTACAAATTCCACTATACTGTTTTGTTCTTATTTGTTTATTAACCTCCTGCAAAAACACAAGAAGGGATAGGTTTACACTGGTTGAAGGCAAGAGCCCAAATATTATTTTCATCCTGACCGATGATCAGAGATGGGATGCCATAGGGTATGCAGGTAACAGTATTATTAAAACCCCCCATACGGATAAACTTGCGAAAGAAGGGCTCTTTTTCAGTAATGCTTTCGTTACAACACCCATTTGTGCTGCAAGCAGGGCAACCCTGTTTACCGGTTTGTATGAACGCACACATGATTATACATTTGGTAAGCCAAAACTCGATAATCAGTATATGTATGAAAGTTATCCTTATCTACTTAAGAAATACGGATACAGAACAGGGATGGTTGGTAAATTCGGTGTTGCAGTTAACGAGGGAATTGATGAATCTCTGTTTGACTGGGAAAAGGAAACGTCATGGCCATATCTCAGAGAAATAGACGGTAATCAGGTTCACCTGGCCGATATAAACGGTAATTACGCCATAGATTTTATAAAATCAAGCAAAGATCAACCATTTTGTCTTTCACTTTCTTTCTGGTCACCACATGCAGATGATGGTGCAGAAGAACAGTATTTCTGGCCGGAATATTGCGACAGCTTATACAACGACATTGAAATACCACTGCCTGAAACATCCGATCCTGCATTCTTTGAAGCATTACCGGAGTTCCTGAAAACCACGATGAACAGGGAAAGATGGTACTGGAGGTTTGATACTCCGGAGAAACACCAGAGAATGGTCAAAGGATATTATAAAATGATAAGTGCCATCGACAGTGTAATAGCCAGAATAAGATTAACCCTTGAACAGGAAGGTATATCAGATAATACTGTAATAATCCTTATGGGCGATAATGGATATTTTCTGGGAGAAAGAGGTTATGCAGGTAAATGGTTAATGTATGAACAATCTATCAGAGTGCCTCTTATAATTTATGATCCCAGGTTACCAGCCACAAAGAGGGGAAAGATTTATGGTGAAATGGTGCTAAATGTGGATGTAACGCCCACTATTTTAAGTCTGGCCGGGGTTGATATACCTGGACGGTTCCAGGGGAAGAGTCTGACAGCATTCTATAATAACAGACCTGATGAATGGCGCACAGGGGTCTTCTGTGAGCACAGGCTTGAAAATAATGATCTACTGCCTAAAACCGAGTGTTACAGAGATAATACCTGGAAGTTTATCAGGTATGAGGATAACCCTGAACTGATAGAGTTATATAATTTCAGAGACGATGTTAACGAGACCAGAAACCTGGCATATGAGCCTGAATATTCAGAAAAAGTTGAATATTACAGGCATTTGTGCGATTCCATTGCCGCCACACTGATGGCTGCGAGAGTTGAAAACTTCAGGGATACTAAATAACTTCATAAACTTTATAAACCCTATCAACCTTATCAACTTTGAAATAATTTAAATGATTAGTATTTTTGCGGGGCTTTATAAGCAGCCCTCCTACGCTGATCCCTGATCAAGTCAGGGATAAAGCTTCGGAGGGGAGACCGGGATGTAGCTCAGCACGGTTTAGAGTACTCGTCTGGGGGGCGAGGGGTCGCGAGTTCAAATCTCGCCATCCCGACAAAAGCAAAAAGGTCAGAACGATAGTTCTGGCCTTTTGTTTTCATGAAGCCGTTGAAAGCTTGCTTTCATAAGGCTGAATGGAAATAAAAGGTTAACTGCCGAAGGCAGTGACCTTTTTGCTTTTTGTTTCCTCCCACAAGAGATCGCGAACCCCGGTAATCCGGGGTGAGCAATCTCGGCCAACACTAAGGCAATGTTAAACTTCCAATCACAAAGCACTTGGGTCTTTTTGCTTCTAGTTTACCACCAAACGAGATCGCGAACCCCGAGAATTCGGTTCAAAGGGGGATCCCCAGGAGATCGTGAGACCTGCGCAAGCAGGTTGAGCAATCTTTATGCAGTATCCCGTTTGCATTCATTATTTATTTTTCTTCTTCAAATTTATAATAATAACCCCATTCGATCCTCTTGCCCCATAAGCCGTTGTTGCAGCTCCTTTCAATACTGAAATTGATTCAACATCTGAAGGTTGAATATGTAAAATTGATTGCATAGGGACTCCATCGACAACAATAAGTGGTTGCGTCCCTAATTGGAACGTCCCTTTACCCCGAATTATAATCTGGTTTCTTCTTACCCATACACCGGGAACTTCACCTTTAATCATTTCATAAACATTCTGGTATGTTCCTTTTTCCTCATATGATTTAATTAAGCCGGTACTCGAAGTCATCTTGTTTGCTTCACTCCTGTAGTAACCTAGATCAATTATTTCCTGAACCCCTTGTTTAACATAAAAACCGGATTTTTTTGGAACCGTATCCATCACAAGATCTATCGTAATTCTATTTGAGATTAATCCACTTACAATCCAGCCATCAAGAGTAAAGATTGTTATGGAATCGGCATCTGCAGGCACCTTTAAACTGAATTTACCATTTGGTCTCGTCCTCTTGTTATATATTTGTCTGTCAATAAAAATGAAAGCACCTTCAACGGGTGTACCTATTGATGTTTTTACTGTTCCTTTTATTTTTCTCAAGGTTTCCGGGTCCTGAGATGCTAATGAGAAGGTTAATCCCAGCAGAACCAGTATTTGGAGTCGTGGAATTATCTTCAGGACCTTTTTCTTAATCATATTTTTATAGTCGTACCCATGCATGGCAGCCAGTTCTTAATTGCTTTACTCTATTGATCGCCAAGAATTTAAATACCCTATTAAATTTAGAGAAAAAATCTTTAACCAAATACTTATCAATCCAGGAATGATTAACCGGTAAATATATCTTATAATATTCCTTGTGGAGGCAGGAATCGAAAGCCTTAAGGCTTTTTTGCTTTTATTTTCCTTCCCTACGAGATCGCGACCCCCGGGAATTCGGGGTGAGCAATCTCCTTTCACCTCGCAGCACTCGCATGCCTTTGGCATACTCGCACTGCTCGGATATATTTTTATTGGAGGTTATCAGATCTACAAATATGTGACGCCTGACGGCGTCATGAATCCAAAGGTTCGGAATGGGTGTTAAAGCCCTAAGGACTGAGAGTTATGAGTTAATCCAACCATTTTGAAAATGGTATCCTCGCTTTAATAACTTATTTTTAGAAAATACATTGGTTATGAATGTCGAATATTGAATATAGAATGCAGAATGACTGAGGTTCCCTGATGCTCAATCACTTCGAAATTCGATATTCGTTATTCATTATTGCTCGCTCCCTCAAGCCGCAATCACCAGCTGCTCGCTAGTTCGCCCTGTGTAACCGGGGCTCGGTTCAAAGCGGGAACATATCCTCCATTTTCAAAAGAAGGTGGGCCCTAAAGGCTATCATTTACATTAAAGCTTTTTACGCCCCTGTACCATCTGCCACCACGGTCAAAGCCATATATGGATATTAGGTAATTACCAGGCACATCGTTCAGTTTAATGGATACCGAGTTACCTGAAGATGGTTCCAGCTTATCCCATACTATGACATTTTCTATTAAAGGATAACCGGTTTTAGTTGCGTAATTATTGAAGTTAAAACCGGTTATTGTATCCGGCAAATGTATGCTAGATATTACAGCTGTTTGTGGAATTTTCAAACCTGCGAAATCATTGTTCTTTGAGACAATATTTACTATCCCTGATAATATGATATTCCCATGAACATAAAAATCGTTTATGCCCTCTATTCTTTTTACCCTGTCGGGAGGCAGGTTCAATAAATCATCATATTCATAAAGAGGGATTCCGTCAAGTAATACAAGGGCAGGAAAATTACTTGTCAGCAGATTATTACCCGTTAATAGTAACCTGTTACGACCTTCCCTTTGTCTTACAGCAACAAATGGTACAATCTCAAGAAAGTCCTCCCTTAAATTGGGGAGTTTTATGTATTCATCAACTTCAATACTGAAATCAGGCTGACCATAAAACGAATATTCACTGGGTTCTGCGTCATCCACCTGTTCAATGTCGGTTGAATCTGTTTCGTAATATATATTTTTAAGTTGCAGAAGGAGGTTCTGTTTTTCAAGAAATTCCATTTCCTCAGCCGAAAAAGAAATCCTTCCTCTTACAGGCACATCAGTGAACCTTGCAAAAGTTTCTTCTACATAAAGTTTCCATGAAGGATCATATTCATTATAATAATTCAGAAAGAAATCCTTGTTACCATGAAGATCTGGAAAGGTTAAAGCAAAGAAACCCTGTTCGTCAGTCCTCGCTGCACTGAATGAATTATCATTCAATATTGTCATTGCTACATTCTTCAGGGCCAACGGATTTCCCTGGCTATCATTGATCCTTCCCCTGACAATGCCAGGCCTCGTATCAGGGTAGTAGGCTATTCCACTGCTCCCGTTTTTATTGAACGTGGGTGGAGCAGGATATCCAGGGTCGTTCCTGAAAAAGGCAGCACCTGTACCTGTTGCATAAGTATTTGATGCCAGCCATGCCCTGAAGGCTTCGTCTGAAGCCGGTATCTCTGGTGTCGCCGGCCATCCCGGCAAGCCTGGCAAGTAGCTATAGATACCTGATCCGGGACAGGCTGCATGTACAATAATGCTAAACAATTTACCATCCGCATCTCCTGCGGTAAAAGGTGCAAAAAAGTCGAATGACTGTTCTTCCCTAATATTAAAATTACTATTACCTGCCTCAATTCTCACTGAAGCTAATACCTCATAATAGTCCGACCACAACCTCCTGAATATTTCATTATTCTCTTCATCAAGTATTGTCATCTGGGAAATACCTGCAGGAATATCTTTTAAGGGAACACGGAATGAAAGTTGACCATTAACGGTTTTTCCACTGTTAAACCACGACCATGAATAGAGTCTGTGAATAAGTAGTTTATATTCTGTATCATCCTGTCCGTTCTGAATACTTACGTTGATATATCCATATTTCTCCGTAACTATTATATCCGGTTGGTTATTCCCATTCTTTAAGTCTGATATTGTGAACTTTACACTATCCTTCGGATAATTCTCAGCGAAAGCCTGGTACCTGTCCGTGTTACCAGCGTTATAATATGAACCTGCCCATCCGGTATTATCAGTTTTAAAAAACAATACAGTGTCATTGTGGCCGCTCAGTATTAAACCATGAGCTTCAATACCTGATCCGTACTTATCCGTGGCATGAACAGAACACATACGTTTTCCGCTGACAGGATCATTATAAGGAGTAACTTCCAGATTAAGCAGGTTCCTTTGCTGCTCAGTCTGACCATTTTTGTCATTCGGGTTGAAAATCTTTATTGCATGAGTAGCAAAATCATCTTCATCAAAGTTTCTCATCCAGTTGGTATATCCTCTGAGAAAATACCATCCTGTTTCAAGATTCTGTGGAATATCAATTATACCTGACACTTCCGATCCTGATAGTAAGAGGTTAAGCCGCTTAATTTTATTGCCCCTTGAATCGGCCAGCTCCAAACGCAGACTATTGCTAAGTACCGATGGATTATAGGTGTCATTTTCCAGGAGTACTGCCCTGAAGTCTATTTCTTCACCTGCAAGGAATAATTCTCTCTCCAACTGCAGCCATACTGTTTCCCTGAATTGCACCTGTGAATAGCCAATACCGGGGGTAATGAATAAAAGTAATAGGATATATACTATAAACCTGTTTTTCATCTTTTTAGGATTTTAGAAATACCAGAAAGGGGGCCTCTCATTTGTTCCGCCCCTTAGAGTGCAGTCAAAACACAATGCATCAGACGTGAAGTACTGGTTATTCTTCTCGTCATACATTATAATAGTTCCGGCATCAATCGCTATCCATGGATTATCCTCGGTGCCCACCTCAATCTTTGAACAAATATATCCTGTTACAGGAAACTCATCTGGCTTATTGAAGTATTTAACTGCCTCTGTTACACCTGCCACCTCAAATATTCCTGTTACGTTGGACGAAGGATTGGATGAGCAGAATATATTACCCTGAAACCTGAAAGGCTGTGCTTCGTAAAGTCCGCCTGTCTGATTGATGAGCTTATCCAGGTCTTTCCAGAAATAATAATTTTCGGATGATATATTAAGTTGTTTGACATGTAGTCTGTAACGTCTTGTTAGTTCATCACCGTATTGTGACTCAAAATGCAGCGGGGCTTCCCTAACGCTGTTTTCAACCAGACCTTCGGTTCCTGCAATAAAAATACCCGGAATATTTTTGGTTCTCCAGCATTCCCTTACATCTGAATTATCATAAGGTTCACGTCCGAAAGGGGGATTGTATATAAAGTCAGCTTCGTATGTAATATAATAATAATAGGTGGCATCAGCAATCCATCTGTAATATGAAGGGCCCTGGGAATCATCATGAGTACTTACAAGGAAGTTATATCCCTTGGAACTGAAACCATCATCTGTGATTTTTCTGTCATCTACCTTATAACTGATACTATCAATTTCAGGAGAGGTTTTAAGCATTTCAAAATCTGATTCATATACCTCACCACCATAATAGATTATTACTTTATATGATTTCCCTTCCTCTCCGGTAAATACAGGGTCAACAGCTTCGTAAACACCCGGGTTCAGGTTATCCAGCTGGTATTCATTCCCATCACTGCATATAATAAACACCTCTGCTCCGTCAACCGGATTTTTTCCATATACATTATAGTCATCTTCTTTTGTTTTAAGAGGTATATTGCCGGTTATTTTTACAACGGGTGGCAAATCCGGATCATCGGTGACCAATGCTTCTATAAAGATGTTGTTTTCATATTTTGCAGTATCTGGTATAAATGGCTCAATACATGATGATATAGCCATTGTAAAAGATATAAATATTATAAATTTATTCAGATGCATAATTGCCCAGTTTGAAGTTATAGGTAACTGTAAATATCGGGACTCCGTAGATTGATTGCTTGTATCCTTTTATCATACCTTCCTGATTCTTGAAATATATCGAATATGCATTCTTCCTTCCTGTGAGATTATACACAGAGAAGGACCATGATCCATGTATTAATTTATCCCTTTTCAGGTTACCCTCAATATTGACCGAAGCATCTACCCTGAAGTAATCGGGGATCCTGTACTCATTTCTTAGTGAATAGTTGACAACCTGTACATCGGAGATATTGAACATACCTGTAGGATATGTAATTGGTCTGCCTGAACTGTAAACAATATTCGATGCCAGGCTAATCCTGCGAGATATGCTTATATTACCCACAAAATTGAATGAATGAGGTTTATCATAGTTAGCGGGATAAGTCAGACCATTATTGATCTTTTTCCATTCCTCTATCCCGTCAACAGTGATTAATGACCTTGACCAGGTATAACTTATCCAGCCCGTAAACCGGCCTGCATTCCTCCTTATCATCAGTTCAAGACCATAGGCATTATTCTTCCCCTGCAGAATAAGTGTTTCAAAATCAGAACTGCTGGTAAGGTCAGCGCCATCTTTATATTCAACAATATTTTTCCCTTTCTTATAATATATTTCGGCGGATGTTTCAATTGCTGCATTGTTTAAGTCCTTATAAATCCCCAAACTTAACTGGTCTGACACCGGAGGAATTATATACGGATCAGTTAGCTTCCACCTGTCTGTTGGAGCCACAGAAACAGTATTTGAAAGCATGAAGAGATACTGGCGCATCCTGTTATAACTGAATTTTACCGACAGGTCTGATAAAATCTCGTAATTAAGCGATAGCCGATACTCCGGACCTGAGTACCAATTAATGAATTCACCGGTTCTATAGGTAAGGGTATCAGTTATATTTTCTTTTTCGTACGGGAGATTATCCCTGTACTGGTATATTTCATTAGGTCCCAAGTAGTTATAAAAACTATATCTCAGTCCGCCGTAAACAGTAAGTTTATCAGTAAGTGAATATTCGTCAAAAGCATAAATGGCATATTCAAGCCCGTTCTCCTTTCCGAAATCATTTGGCTCCAGTAATGATTCAGGTCCGTATGGATCGTAACTTCCCTGATCAAGGTTATGAAGTATTCCGTTCAGGCCAAAACCTATCCTGTGATTTAGCCATGGAAAACCGGAGAAGTTAAGTTTCAGTTCCTGTGACCGTACTTCAAAGCGATGCTTATAAGCTTCTGAAGGTTGCTCCTTACTGGTGTGATAATTAGTATAATCACTCATTACAGCTGCCACTTTCATTTTCCACTTATCTCTCAGGTTCTTATCATAAACAATTGAAAAGCCTGTATTCTGGTATATATAATCGTTTGTTTGGGCAAGGGTAAACCGGTCTTTACTGTGATAACCGAACAACTGCCATGATGAATTATTTGCATTTACCAGATGGACAGATCCCATCATATCATAGAACGATGCATTACTGCTACTGATATCAGGATCGTTAATGCGTTTAAGCATCCAGTCGGAATATGTAGATCTGGCTCCCAGGATTACCGATACCTTATCCTTTATAACTGGCGTTTCAAAAAGTATGGATCCCGTAACCGGGCTGATTCCGCCACGTGCTCCAAACTTTTTCTTGTTACCCTTGCGTGTAGATACTTCGAAAACTGAAGCGAGGCGGCCACCAAATTCAACCGGGAAATTACTCTTATACAGATTAAAATCGCTTACCATGTCGGGGTTAAAGGCTGAGAAAAATCCAAAAAGGTGACCTGTATTGAAAACCGGCACCTCGTTTATCAGGAACAGGTTCTGATCAGATGATGATCCTCTTACATTGAATCCCGCCGAACCTTCACCCACGGTTTGTACACCGGGCATCATATTGGCTATTTTAAGTATATCCCTTTCACCCAGTACAACAGGGATGCTTTTTATCTGCTTCATCTCTATCTTCTGGAATCCCATCTGCATACCCTGTACATTATCATATTTTCCTGACCTGACAACTACTTCTTGAATATCTATAAGCTTTTCTGTCATTTCTATATTAAGTACCCCTGAACCGTTCATGTTAACCAGATAGGTTTCAGGTTCCATACCCATGCATGATATATTGAGGTTAAAGTTTGAACCTGTTTCAATTGACAGGGAATACTCTCCACTGGCATTGGATATTACTCCTTTGTTGGTACCTTCCACAACCACCGAGGCTCCTGCAACAGGTTCGCCGCTGGTGATTGAAGTGATCCTGCCTTTAAGAACACTGATAATGGAATTGTCATTATTATGTCCGTTGCCTATTGTAACCTTCTTAATCGCCTGTTCATATGTAACATTACTGAAATACTGTTCAGCTATTGACTTTTCTATGCTGTCTGCTTCTGTAAAGGATGCGTCAGGAGAAGGAATAATAGTATTGTTGATCTCATCACTCCCTGTAAGAAAAAACTGGTGTTTCCCCATTTGAGTGAAGTAAACAGACTCCGGCAACAGAACCTCTTCCAGGACAGATGTTATGGAAAGGGAATCTCCCTGAGTGTTTATTTTTATATTGCTGATCCATTCCGGCTTATAATAAATAAAGATTCCATAGTCCCTTTTCATTATACCCGCAAACTCATCAAAAGGCATATTAATGAAGTTTCCCCGTATTATTACCTGGCTGCTATCCTGTGCTGAGAGGCTACAAATAATAAGTAGTGACAGCATCATGGAGCTAATATTCTTTTTCATTCCTTTTCACCTAAGAGTGTATTGCAGTAGTCAACAAACAGTGCCCTTTCATCCGTATTTTTCGTGCCCAGTATCAGTGCCTGCTGTGAAATATATTTTCTCAGCTCCTTCCTGTGATCAGGAAAAAGTTTAATAAGACTTCTTCTTCCCCTGAATTTAATTAGCTGGTCATCTATTCTCAGGTAGTTGTTATAATACTCCTTGTATTCAAAGTCATTTCCCCCTGAACTGACCATCCTCATTTCTTTTTTTCTGAGAAGGAGAAAATCCACATGCCCGCTGCTTACCAGTTCGCAGAATAAGGGCTTATCTTCATTCCCGCTACCGGGAAATACTATAAACTGTTTGTTATCCAGTTTAAAAGATGAAATATTGCCAGTTTTAAGACTTACCTGTAATGAAGTATTGCTTAAGTTTAGAGTATTGAGGACAAGTTCATTACTTACGATATCATATTTAAGCAGGAGATTTTCAAATACAATCCCGTCCATGATCACCTGTCCTTTTTTCCATTCTTCGTTTATGCAGAATGGATGACCATTTATGGAGCCGTAATGTGCTTCGTGGTAGAAAGTACCGCTTACCAGTCTCTGGTCAGCACCATAGTTCCTGTCCAGTTCTATACATATTTCATATGATGATATTGGAGTATCTGTTTCCTGTGAAAATAATATGAGTGTACCAGGAAATATTGATACTAACAGTATAAGAAACGTAAAGATTTTAGTTTTCTTATAAGGCAAAAAAAAATCATGTTTACATTGGCTCTAATGCAATTTTTCCAAATGAAGCTTAAAAATATAATTAAATATTATTCCTGAATATGATTTAAGTTTTATTAACGCTCATCCTGTTGTAAAGCATATTTAGAAGAGGATTTGCAGGTGAGAAGAAATAGTTTGCGTGGTTTAGAGGTTGAGGTGTTTAGATGTTAAATAAACTGTTGAATTGTTGAATTGTTGAATTGTTGAATTGTTGAATTGTTAAATTGTTGAATCGGGTAGATTAGCTCTTAGTCTCTCAGTCCTGTCCCATGCCCCCTGCTCCCTGCCCCTTGCTATCACATCCCCCGGTCCCGAATACTCGGGACCACCCCCTTAAAAGGGGGAGCTATTTGATGTACTGGTTAATTGTCGCCTCATAAAGTTCCTGCTTACCGCTTATCTGTGCGGGTTCGCCGGTCTTAATTGCCAGTTTACGCAGATCCTCAAGCGAAAATTTGCCTTCTTCAAATAGTTTTCCATCACCTGAATCAAATGACTTATACCTCTCGGTCCGCATTTTCCGGTACGGGGATTTTTCCAGTATATCATAAGCAATCTCATATGCCCTGGCAAAGGCATCCATAGCTGCTATATGAGCAATAAAAATATCTTCAAGATCGGTTGAGTTTCGTCTTGTTTTGGCATCGAAATTGACCCCCCCTGATTTAAAACCGCCGGCTTCAATTATTACCAGCATAGCCTCAACCAACTCGTATATATCTATAGGAAATTGGTCAGTATCCCAACCGTTCTGATAATCACCCCTGTTGGCATCAATACTCGCAAACATACCATTATCTGTTGCAACCTGTAATTCATGCTGGAAAGTATGTCCGGCAAGGGTTGCATGATTAACCTCTATATTCAGCTTGAAGTCGTCCTGCAGGCCAAACTTATTGAGAAAACCAATAACTGTGGCAGCATCATAATCATACTGGTGCTTTGTTGGTTCCATAGGTTTCGGCTCAATCAGGAAAGGTCCTTTAAAACCATTTTTACGGGCATAATCCCTGGCCATAAGCATCAGCCTGGCTATATGTTCCTGTTCTCTTTTCATGTCAGTATTTAGTAGTGACATATATCCCTCTCGGCCACCCCAGAACACATAATTTTCACCGCCAAGTGCTATAGTGGCATCAAGGGCATTCTTAAGTTGTGTTCCAACCCATGAAACAACATTAAAGTCAGGATTTGAACCGGCCCCGTTCATATACCTGGGATGAGAAAATACATTTGCCGTACCCCAAAGTAATTTTACTCCTGAAGCCTGTTGCTTCTGTTTTGCATAATCAACCATGGTCTTCAGGTTCTTCTCATATCCGGCAATCGAATCTCCTTCATCCACAAGGTCAATATCATGAAAACAGTAATATGGTGCACCTATCTTAGTAAAGAACTCAAAAGCAGCATCCATTTTGTCTTTCCCCCTTGTTATGGTATCCGTATTTTTATCCCATGGAAAAGATTTTGTCCCCGGACCAAACGGATCCTCACCTGTTCCGCAGAAGGTGTGCCAGTAAGCCACCGCAAATCTCATTAACTCTTTCATTTGTTTTCCACCAATCACCCTGGTTTCATCATAAAACTTAAAAGCTAACGGATTATCTGAATCGCGTCCCTCATACTTTATTTTCCCTATACCGGGAAAGAATTCTTTATTTCCTGTTATTACACTCATTTTATAATTATTTTTTGATATAGTTTTTTAATTCTTTTAACCAACTCTCATATGCAGCTGTGTATTCTTCAGTTAATCCAGGATCAGGTTCTGTGGCTTTTACCATAGCCAGTCCCTTGAAGGCTTCATTAAAACTTTTATAAATACCTGCTCCTACCCCTGCTGCTCTTGCCGCTCCCTGGGATCCGTCTGTATTGTAAAGTTCTATTACTGCACCCGTAATATTTGACAGTGTATCCCTGAACACAGGACTGATGAACATATTTCCATATCCTGCACGTATCACCTCAGGCTGAATTCCCACGTTTTTCATAATATCAATCCCATATCTTAAAGCAAACGCTATCCCCTCCTGGGCTGCCCTGAGAAAGTGTGCTTTCGAATGGATATTAAAATCCAGGTTCCTTACCTGAGCACCTTTATTAAGATTGTTTAACATCCTTTCAGCACCATTACCAAAGGGTAAGATAACAAGGCCATCTGAACCAATATTAATACCTGAGGCCTTGTCATTCATCTGATCATAAGTAAGATTGCCTGCTATATTGAATTTGCTCCATGAATTCAGTATACCGGTACCGTTTAGGCATAACAACACCCCCAGGCTGGTATCAGTTCCGGAATGGTTGACATGAGCAAAGGTGTTTATTCTTGACTCAGGATCATATTTAACCTTATCGCTCACTCCGTATACCACCCCGGATGTCCCTGCAACTGCAGCCATCTCACCCGGTCTAAGCACATTAAGTGAGAAGGCATTATTGGGCTGATCGCCGGCCCGGTAAGTTACTGGAATACCTGCCGGTAAATTAAATTCAGAAGAAGCTCTTTCCGAAATACATCCCTGTTCAGAGAAGGTGGGGACAAGTTGAGGTATCAGGGAAGGATCAAAACCAAAATAGTCCAGGATAAAACCGGCTGTTTCACTATTCTTAAAATCCCATAACATACCCTCAGACAGACCTGAAGCCGTTGTTTTTATTTTCCCGGTTAATTTCATTGCGATGTAATCGCCCGGCAGCATTATTTTATGAATCTTTTTATAGATCTCGGGCTGATTTTCCTTAACCCATTTAAGTTTGGAGGCTGTAAAATTGCCAGGTGAATTTAGAAGGTGAGTAAGACATTTTTCCTTTCCGACCCCGGCAAATGCATTTTCTCCTATTCCTGTTGCCCGGCTGTCGCACCAGATTATTGAAGGACGTATTACCTCCTGGTTCTTATTTACCATCACCAGGCCGTGCATCTGGTATGATATACCAATAGCTTTAATATCCCGGGGTGAAATATCAGCAGTCTTAATAGTTTCGTTTACTGCCAGTTTCGTGTATTTCCACCACATCTCAGGATCCTGCTCAGCAAAACCCGGTTTTGGAGCAGAAATAAGCATTTCTTCCTTCGGGAAAAAATCAGAGGATAAAGGAATTCCTGTTTCTGCACTAATGACAGTAGCTTTGATAGATGAGCTACCTATATCCAGACCAAGTAAATACATTATTTGCTGTTTTAAGGTTACAGTAAATCTAACTTTTCTTCGGGGAAATATCAAACTTCGTCACTTCAAGAATTATATGCTCTGTGCTCTGTGCCATCTAACCACCCCCCACTTCACCGTCACCCCGAAGCCTCGGGGCTCGTCGAAGTGCACCCCTCCTTAAATTCTTCGAATTCAAGGAGGGGAAAGTGACATTTTCATTAATTATCTTTTATTCTTTCGCTCCTGCTCTTCAGCCGGATATACCCCTGCAGCCTGATATCTGATCCACTGCTGAAATCTGCACTTACCCTGATACTATATGCTCCTTCTTTTAATATTAAACCTTCCTCCTCAAAATCAAGCTTTGTTTTTAACCTGCCTACTTCATCATATACAAGTATATTATTATCTCCCCGATAGGTAATTGACCAGTTAGGTTCTAGTTCGACATCAATTATATATGTTTCATACCCATTGAAGTCAATGTTTATATTACTGATTGTCCCTGATGCGCCAACAGCACCAATCACAAAGTAAAATGGCTGTTCTTCCATTACCTGGAAATCAACACTTATATCATTGGGCTGACCGGGCTGCACAGGTAGATTCAGCAGTTCAAAATGATTCTTTTCATAATATTGAAGGATAAATTCATTATCATAAGTCTTATTGAGTGAGAAATCATTATTCACATCACGAAGCTGTACCATCTGTTCTTCATTGAAGATCTTCTTTAAACGTGCCTCCTCCCATATGTTTATAGCTTCTGCTATCCTATCAAACTCTGTATTCTTCTTCATATCATCCAGCATGCTGTAAAGGGCATAGCCGGAATCATAACCAGCTGATCTGGCCAGCATATATTCAAATTCCTGTAATGTGGTTGATTCATTCAGCAGGAACCAGCCTAACATGTTTGGTATATAATTCCTCTTGAGCAATGCCTGGTTCTGGTACCTGTAATGACCCTGGCTCTTGGTGAATCCACCATACCATGGTTCGCCCCAGTTGATATATGATACTGTATGCCAGTAATAATGATTCGAACGGCTGGAACCATTTCGTAATTCGTGGTCCACCTGTTTCTGTAGCTGTTCACTGAAATAATCCATGCCGTACTCTCCTTCACCTGTGCCCCACCCTCCTTCATGTCCGTCGAAGTCGAGCTGACCAACACCGGTATAATTGAAAAAATCTGCCAGGTTACTTATCATTTCTTTTTGCTTTTCCCAGTTAGGGAAGAATACTTTGTAGGGATGGTCAACCAGCCGTGCTATTTCAGTACCTGCGGTATATGATGCTGGTCTTGTTCCATACTGGCCTCTTTTGCAATCAAGCAGCCTGTATGGCTTGTCCTCAGAAACCCCTGAGAAACGTATTATCTCATCGCCAACCATAAGAGCCTTGTTAGTATTCTTAAAGTCATATCCTTCAGGATCATCAATATAGATTTCATTATCGCTCTCTGAAATATCCCTTGTTATTGTCGTCCTGCAGAAGACCATCAGGTTCTGATCCGGCACAGGGGTAACAAACGGATCATTTGTAGTAATGAAATTAGTCAGGGTATGTGCTCCCAGTCTTATACCCTCCTCGCTTGCTTTCTCTGCACATTCCTTCATCCCGTCCCATCCGTTCGGGAACTGTTCCTTAATAAGTTCAAAATGGCCCCATGTAGAAAATGGGTGACCATGATAAAGTGCATTATAGCCCAGCTTCTTTGTATACTCTATCATCTCATCGATATTATCCTCGGTGAATGTGGTAATAAGGTATGGCTTATTTGCATCAGTACTTGTTTTTGACCATTCGCCATTAATTGTGGAATGAGGAAGCCCCTGCTCAATTTCAATCTTTTCAATTACAGTTAATACATCCTGTTCCCTGCAACCGAAAAGGGCAATGGCACTCCCCTCGAGTTTACCATCTGCATTTGCAGGGATAAAAGCATTTGGGATACTATTATTCCATATAGAATATGTTCTGTCCTTATCCCTGTTGATGCAATAAGCCTGCAGGCTGCTTCCGTGATCTTCTGCTGTAGCTGTTGTTCCCCTTGCCGAATCACTGCCATCAGGGTTTATAAACTTGCCTCCTGTTGTTTTTGCATTCAGGCTCTGTATTCCGAGGGCATATCCTCCCTCGCGAACCACACCAACAATTTCTCCAATTGTTTCATCCATTATTGTCGGGAATGAACCGTAGAACAAAATATCAATGCGATTATCATCATTTGTTTCCATTACCTCAACTTTAAGGTAATCGCCCAACTGTTTAACAGAAATAACAACATTTATACCCTGTTCAAAATATGCTGTTACATTATCCATTTTCCACTTTGATCCCATAGGAATAAGTAAATCCTCTCCTGCTTTGATTCTTATAAGATAACTCTCAACATCATCAGGCAGGTATTCACGATCGCCGTATATAGAAGATATTTTAAGCTTTTTATCAAGTGTGATTTTTATTTCGCCAGCAGTGAAAGTTTTCTGAGCAGATAAATTAATCGCAATAAGCGGGAGAAGGATGATAATTAGCTTTTTCATCAGTATATTTTTTCTCTTCGTTATTTTTTTGTGATATAAAGTGAACCGAAAATAGCTTTTTGGGAACTAACTGCAAAAAAATCTGGTTTGTAACCATCTGCATGATAAGAACCACCCACCACTCCTTTACAAAGGAGGGGAATGTTTGGGTATTAAACCTCTAAACTACTTTAAACAACTTTATAGAGGGATCCTATAAAGTCTCACACAATTCCTGAAAAGCACATTATCCGCTTCGTCTTTACTGAAATTATTCCTGATACTTTCTATATGCGGCAGATATCGTTCATAAGTTCCTATTCCATGAACAATTGCATCAGTTCCGAACAGTATTTTCTCTGAACCGCATTCATTTATTGCTTTAATCACATTCTCGGTTTTCACCTCACAGGTATCACCATAAATATTAGCATTATCGCTGATAATATTTATTGCTTCGCCGTTACCCGTATTAAGCCCCAAATGGACCATTATGAACATAAGGTCAGGGTATTTACCTGCCAGCTCAGCAACATAAGCCGGGTTAGACAGTCCGTCATTTTCAGTATGTACCTGCACAGGCATATTAAACTTTTGAGCCAGATCAAGATATGGTCTAAACCTGTCATCTGTAAATTTTATATTGGATAAAGAAGGATGCATTTTAAGACCTGCGATATGATCCCTGTTTTCTATTATGAATTGTTCGAGGGCTTCTGTAACCTTTTCGGTATATGGTTTAATCCAAAGTAATGCCTTTAACATGGGACTCAAAAGTCCCTTAACCACCCCGTCCTCGACCTTACGGTCGGGACACCCCTCCTTTAAAAAGGAGGGGAAATTATTGGTTATCAATCCTATAACTTTCTCCTCCTCTTCAGAGGAGGAGTACCCCCGAGTACTCGGGGGGGAGGTGGTGTGCTTTAATGATATTCCACCCTGGGTTTGGACAAATTGAACAAGACTTCGGAAAGATTCCAGTTGAGGAACTTGTTTTTCCGGTGGTGCCACCTGCCCCTCAAAATCAAATTCAGCTCCTTCAATACTTGAGACCAGTGCAAAATCAATGGAATATTTTCTCATAGCCGCCAGGAGGACTTCCCCGGGCAGATTTGAGACCCTGTTTTTACCAACCGGATATAAAATATTGCCAATATGTGTATGGGAATCGAATATCATTTTGCGATCTTATTATTCTCTTAAAAATAGTAAAATTTTACTGGAATAATTTTCAGAAAATTAATAATCAGATAAATACAATTAACCAGATATGAGTAGCTTGCCTGTTAATTAATCTTCTTTTGCCCAGGAAAAATGCTGCTGGACGACCCTCCATTTCCCTTTTCTTTTTTCAAGGACTCCTGTCCACCGGACATTCTCCCAATTTGAAGGTTCACCTTTCCATTCGTTAAAATCACTGACCACGCAGTAAAACCAGGCAACATTACCCGAGCTTGAAAAGTGTATTTTCAAGTCCCTGATTTCATGCCGTATTGCCTTGAAATAAGGACTTCCCCAGAATGTACTGTCCTGCCTGACATCATTGATTCCAAATTTCACACGGTTGTAAGGTGTTACACTGATAAAACAGGAATCATCTGCTATTGTATGGTAGAACAGATCAAAATCTTTTTCTGCCGCCCAGCCGAATACATTGTGAATAGCCTCTTTAACTTCTTTCAGGTCCCTGGTCTTTCGTAATATACTTTCCGTAACCTGAGCCCGGATAGAATCCTGAAAAATAGTCAGGATAACAAGTACCATAAACCATCTAATAAAATATGTACATTTTTTAGCAAAACATTCTTTCATGATTAAGTCTTCCTTTATTATGTGAAGTATTTAGACTTTTTAAAACCATTGTTTCCCATCCTGTTTCATAGCATTATTTTTATTTTGCAATGATCGCTTTTTGCACAGGATGTTACAAAAAAGATCTACAGGTATAAATTAATTAAATTGTATTGATAGCTTTTATTCCGGTTTGTGATAGCAGGCGATAACATTGTCTGTCTTATAGATCAACAATATAGAGATCTTTATCTATGTTCAACCCCGAGTAATTTATTTCAATGGAAATGCCATTTTCTTTAATGATCAATTTTTTCTCGTCTTCGATAATCTCAGGTACCTGCTTCAACCCGTTGATCATCAGCCTGGTTATCCGGTACACGTCGTTGAACCATGTGATGCATGGATGGTTCATTATCCTCAGGTTTCCACTTTCATTGCCGGCCGAAAAGATAACTCTGTGATAAACTCCGCCGTCATCCAGGATCTCCATCTCCAGCGGTTCGAACAACCTGATAATGAATGGATTGTCCGAAGAACGGATCTCGATCCTGTAGCCCGGTGTGTCGAAGAACTTTTCTATCTCGGCCTTCTTTCTAGCCTGCCATTCACTGAAATCTGCTTCTGCGGCCGCTTTCATAGTGTCGATCTCCCAGGTTTCGAAATCTCTCTTCGGGACTGGCGACTCGTCGAGGACCGCTTTCAGGATATCTTCCAGAAAAAGACTGTCGTTTCTTTCAAGATGCAATTTCCAGTCAGCACTCAGCCTGTCAAGCGTCATAGCCATCCACCTTCCCTCTACATAGCCGAGGTCACGTATCCCGGCCGGTGCAATGCCATTTGTGATATTTGAGGCATTGAGAGGATCTAAATCCCGGGCTCTTTTCTCGATATAATCCGATAATCCCTCCGAAAGCTGCAGTTCATTCTCATAATGAGCGAATTCGTGAGCTACCAGGCCAAGCCTATCCTCCCTTAATTGTCGTGCCATTTTCGCCCATCCTGCAATATTTTTTCGTTCACTGGAAACAACAGCCCTTTTAAAAGCTTCTTTTTCCATCCGTCGCAAAAGCAATGCTTCAGCTGTTTCGTCCGGGTATCTAAGCAGCAAACCGTCATTTTGCAGCCAGCCCGGGTGATGGGTTCTCTGAAAGATATGAAACTGCTCATGGACGATGATGCCAGCCATATCCTTTAGATCATATTTTTCTCCGGTCCTTCTTGAGAAGGTGCTCAGTATACTTGTCGCCGTCCAATTATCTCCCAGGCGGACTATGGAATTTCCCCGTACCAGGGGATACTGTCCATTATATACGTACACCTCCTGGTCTATATCGGACCGTACAAAGCCTTCGGCAGCTTTTCTGGAATTAAACAGGTAAGTGTTGAGGCTATCATATACCAGAACAGGTATTTCTGAAACCCTGAATCCTGGCCAGAGCTTATCAATCTTACTGTCGGATGCCAGTTCCATTACCTTGAAAACATCCGCTACAGGTGCGATTGGCTCTTCCTGGCCCAGAGCGGTTTTGCCCATACAAAGAAGAAACGTTGCCAACATAATCATGCTGGCCCTGCTACCAAATCCGTAAATCGATCTATTTTTCATAATTATAACTGTTTTAATTCTTCTATTAATTTTGCATCCATCCGGTAAAGTGACACGCTCAAGGCTAAGCCTTGTTTCTCACAGATCCAAGTGTCCACGACAGGTTTTAATCCACTCATCAAACTTGCTGGTAAACTCAGATCCGGATGGAACTGAGTGCCCATATCCTGTATATATATCTTTTGTAATATCAGCTCCAATTCGCTCCAGCTTTATAATCATCTTTTGGGTTAAAGGATAAGGACAATTCAGGTCATTTACACCATGGTATATGAATATTGGTATATCTTTAAAACACCTGATATACTTCTGCTTTAGAAAATTAGGGTAGGCCCCTCCCCTTTCTTTCATAAAAATGTTGATTTTCGGCTCACCTGCAATTATTGCTATTGCCTTGTATCGTTGGGGATTTTCGTAAAAGGTCCGGTAAACTCCATATCCCCCCATTGAAAACCCTGAAAGAAAAATGTTACATGTATCTATCTTGAAATTTCTTATAACATCGTCAATAGCCTCATTTATATCCATCTGCGATTCAGGAGTACCGTAGTAATTCGATATTCCCCTCCCGTTTGGAGCAATGCATATGAAATCGTTCCGAACGATGTAATTATGATTTCTCAAGGCATTCAGGTCGGTCCTTCCGCTACCATGCAGAAAAACCATTAACGGATAAGTTTTGGAAGGATCATAAATATCCGGTAATTTGATGGAGTATGGCCTTAGAGTGCTATCAATACCCGAGAAAAATGCCCTTCGATGATCCTCATTCAGGGTTAAAAGGCCTTGCTTGCCACTTAAATAATTGGTCACTAGTTGATTTAAAAAACATATCTCTTCTGATAAGTTATCATAGATATAATGCTTGTTCAAGTTCTGAAGCTTGCTTTCCGCTTCATTGCAGTAATACAGCAGGCAATTATAATCACCGGGTAATATTTCATCTTTCATTGAAAAAAGATCCTCTTTTATTTGTGGAACATTTATTTCAGGGAGAATGGAAAAATTAACATACAAATTGCAAACATCAGGTGATTCAACTTTTATAGTATATAATCCAGGTTTGACTTCAGGAAAATTGAGTGATATATAATTAGATTGCATGTGCACATCATATTTCAATTCGTGGTAGTTATGATAAACTTCCTTACCTTCTTTGTCTAACAGGAATATTTTCATCCTTTTATTTATCTTTCGATTTGCATAATCGAAGAAAATAACCTCTACGGTATCGTTTTCAAAGTAGTTTCTTCTGCTCAGTCTCCAGTATAATTTCTCATTTAGTGTATCTGGTTTTTCAAATACAAGTGGTAAGTATTTCCGGCCACTCGACTCAGATGGGAGACTAAAATCCCAAAATAGCCCCCTTATAATTGGTATTGACTTATTGCTGAAAGCTTTAAGGAACCACAGGTTGGTACCAATGACCATATTATCCCAGGGATGGAAAGGATATGCTCTTTGCCAGGGTAGCAAAAGTTCAAAAGAGATCACTCCGTTGTGTTCGGCAAATTTTGTTTTAACATCCTCTGTTAGCTTCTTAAGCTCGGTCGCATTATCCTTATACCAGATAATTTTTTCGGCCCACTTCTGCTCCTCAATCTCTTGCGGGGAGAATCCATAAACATAGAACTTGTTGGTAAATTTTCCTCCTTCAGTTCCATCAGCCAAAAGGAATATTGCCCCATCACCATTCTGGTAACCCCTGTCTTTGCAGGTTATACTATCCGCTTTCCCCTCCATATAAATATACAGGAAATCTACAGTATAAGCTATTCGATAATTCGCCTCTCTAAAACTTTTAAATAGGAATAAATCGATTTTCATAGGTAATTCTCTGATAGGCAGGAATTTAAGGCTTTCATCAAGAAACCCATCAATGATCGGGGTACATCGTATGTAATCTACTTCAGGTACAATTTGGTTTTTCTGTGCTTCACATACTGAATTATAATTTAAATTCAGGAATACATATAGCAATATTATAGCCGTTTTTAAAATATTTCTAATTATCATTTTTTAAGAATACTGTGTTTGAAAAAACTTGATAAATACAGGTATTTCTTCGTGCTGACTCTCCAAATATATTCAGTTATATAAAAGATACCTGTTCCCTTTTGTCCTTTCATAGATAATACCTTATTGATTCTAATACATCGAACTGAATCTGCATTTTTTTGGTTGTGTGATTGGCGGCCAATAATCTTTATTCATTGTTATCATTGTATACACTATTAATGGCGGCTATAATCTCTATGTTTAGTCTTCCATACATCCCGGAATTCCCCATAATGACCGCTCCCGTACCGCGTTCAGGCCAGCCTATAGGCCAGCAATTTAAACCAGGGTAATTATTCCCTGGATGGGTAAACAATAAATCTTTTCCTTCGCCCATCAGGAAAACACCCAAACCTTCATCAAATGGTAAAGGAAATTGTTCTTTATCAATCTCACATTGTTTGGTAAAAAGTTGCATAGCCATTTCCTGTGATAGTATTTTATCAGATTTTCCCTGATAGGAAAGCATAAGTTCAATTATAAATTTTGCAAGGTCAGTAGGAGTAGTGGTCAGGCCTCCGTGTGCCAGAGCTGTCAGATGCATAGCTGGTTTTCGTGAATTACCTTCTTCATCATGAGGCATTGCTTCACGTTTTCTTTTTTCAGGATCCAGGGGGTAGGCAAAGGTACTGTTCGACATTTCAAGTGGCTCAAATATAATTTCTTTAGCAATCTGCTGAAATGTTTTTCCCGATACATCTTCCAGCACAAGTTGTATGACATTATAACCTATATTCGAATATTGCCAGCGTGAGCCAGGCACATATTCAGGTATGGCTGGATTGTTTTTAGCTGGTAATTCTCCATTTAAAACATTTATTAATGTTGGATAATCCATACTTTCATCATGACTGTAATTTGTACCGGGTATGCCTGACTGATGGGTTAACAACCGGCGCAGCGTTACTTTTTCCTGCGCTGTGAATTCGTTTTCCGGCACCTGCCATGACTTCAAATAGTGATTCACATTGGTATCTAATTCTATAAGGCCCTTTTCTATAAAATTAAGGGCCAATAATGCTGTTAATAATTTACTGGTAGATGCCGCTTCAAAGATGGTTTCAGTCGTTACAGGTAAACCTGTGTTAATATCCATTGTACCATATCCTTTTGCCCACTCAATTTTATAATTATTGATCACCGCTATGCTCACTCCGGGTACTTTGTAATTTTCCATTCTTTCTGCTAAGCTCATTGGATTGGCAAGCTGGGCAATACTGGGAATAAACATACTATCCATCAGTTCGAATTCAATCTTTCCTTCTTCCAGGTTAAAAATACGTTGTTCAGTAAGATTGTTTTCAATTCGATTAATTCGCTGCGTGACTTTTTCACTCGTACTTTGCTCTACGCAGGATAGAGTAACCAATGTAAGTGCGGTTATGACCATAAATTTTTTCATGATTAATTTCCTTTTATATTGAAGTTAATAATAACAAGATTCCTGACAAGTTCACACCGTTACCTCGTAAAACACCATGAAATATACAAAAGAAGCAGTTAATGATTTTAAGTTATAAATTGTATATGCCGATAACTTTCTCATTACCACACAAAAGGGATTAAACGATATTTTGTCTTCCGGCAGTAATCAGAATACCCTTGAAGATTGGCAATCAGCATTTTTTCTTCGTTAATTATCCGTAATATAATCGCCGGAATTGTACTTACAGAAAACGGAATCAGTGCCCAGTATGATCCCAGTGCAAGGGGTGTAAACAACATGAATATCAAACCACCTGTGTACATTGGATGTCGCACTATTTTATACGGACCGGTCTCAATTATTTTTTGCCCTTCAGTGATTTGAATGATTGCCGAGGCATACCTGTTTTCCTCCATGACCCTTACTATTAACATATAACCCAGAAATACAAATGCGTCAGATATTATAACAAAAGACAACGGAACATTCGACCAGCCAAAGCGAAAATCAAATCCAGGAATCAACAGCCCGATAAATAATACTATTGAAAAAATGTTTTGTATTGATTTATGCATCTGTTCTTTTTCACGTCTTTCCAATAGCCTGCTTCCAATAAAACCCGGATCCTTTTTATAAAAATAGGCAATTACAAATAAAGCCGGAACGAATATTACGATGATATAAATCCATGCTTCAGTATACCGTAAAGAACCGGCTGTAAGGAAAAATAACAAACCAAGAAAAATAAATATCAGTAATACCCTGATGATAATCTTCATCAACAAATTACTTTGTACATTTTCTGAACGTTTTTTATCATTTGGTTTCATATGTTACAATTTTTTGCATGAAAATTTCATATTCGTTTCACTATTTACTTCTCATTAATTTCTGTTTGATTTATTGCATATAACGCTGTGCTTAATTTACTGTCCTTCCTGACATCATTGAATACAAATTTCACCCGTTGCAAGGTATTACACTGATATGATGATACTTATTCATCCTGAATATCATTCTGATGATTTAACTTGCAGTAATCATTTTTTTCTTCAGCCTGATATGTACTGATTGAGTGATTTCAGGCAGATCAATTACAAAATAATCGTTATTGTCTATTCTTGATATCCTGCCTTCAATACCTTTAAGCGGACCGGAGATTATTTTTATCTGATCATCACATGAATAGCATTCACATTCATCAATATATTTAATATTATCCGTCTCTATTCTCTGTATTGAATCGATCTGTTTATCGGTTATGAATGCAGGAGCATTGCCAAAACTTACATAGCAGATAATTGAATTATAATTCAGTATTGAGAAGAATTCCCTGCAGCTTACTCTTACGAATAAATAACCCGGGAACATTGGCCGCTCAATCCATTTCTTTCTGTCAGACCAGTAGCTGAGTGTCTTTTTAACGGGAAGATAACTTGAGATACCAAGTCTTTGAATATGGTTCTTCACCTTAAATTCATGATTCGTTCTCACGAATAAAATATACCACCTGTCATCCCTGTCAACCATGATTCCATTATTGCATTCTTAATACAAGTTCGCTAATGTGAGTCACATCCTGTCAACTCATTGATGTAAGAATAAATGCCGAACTTGTATATTTCTGTATAAAGACTCAATATTATCTGTTTTGTTTCATTATCCGGGAAAAATTATACTATCTTCATTATCGATCGACGAGCGGACAAATGCATCGACGAAATTATCTGGCTTTAAATCAATCTTTCATCCATCCTTTTTCAAACCCCTGTTTCTTGACTGATAATGAGGACTTTCTTTAATTTGCTATGACATTGTTGTCACAAAATCTTAAATTTACAGTCATGGAATATTCTGTGAGATTCATTATTATTTATGCCGTATTACAAATTTGCCTAACCTTAGGAGGGTATTTTTACTATCACAGCTTCATAAGGAAAGTCTACCTGAAAAATAACAAACTGCCTTTGCTGATAGGATTCTCTCAGCTTTTTGTGTTTCTCATTCATGGAATTGAGCTGTATTTACCTTATTACATGTTTGAACCATGGTCACTTAAGAGTGTAGATAAAGTTCATTCAATAATTGGTTTAACTGCAGGTTTAATTTCATTAATCATAGTGTTTGGTGGTTTCATAAATCTTGGAATCTTCTTCAAAACAATGGGGACTGAGTCAGGAAAATTAAGAACCAAAGGACTGTATGGAATAACCAGGAATCCTCAGGCAATAGGTTATGGGCTGTTCCTTATAAGTTGCGCTCTAATCTGGCCATCATGGTATATTATACCTGCCATTATATCCTTTGGAATAATAATACACAGAATGGTCCTTACGGAAGAAATTCATTTACAAAATATATTTGGTGAGGAATACAAAGAATATTTCCAACACACACCAAGATATTTATTGTAATTAAGAAAAAATAAGATTAACAGCCTGTCAAAAATATTAATTTTCATAGCCGAAACCTTTATGTTATCCTGGGATTTGGATTAGTCCAGGTAAAGGCAGGAGGAATAGATGCATTAAAAAGCTCAGGGAGTATCAGTCCTGGTATGCTGATTCTAGCATTTATGGAATATTAATCCTTATAGTTATTGTGTTCATAACATTCTTTGATCCCTTGTGGAAAAGTCATAACAGTACTTTTCTTAATAATGGATGATGCAGGTCACAACACTAATGTCCTTGTGATTTTAGCAACCAGGTCAGAAGTTGGGTCCGGGCACCTGACAAACTCCGTTGTTATTCCATCAGGATTAATCACTTTTTCATATGGTGTACCCTCATACGTCCACCCGAGAGTTGCTCCATGCTGAAGTGCAATAATAAAATCATGCATACTACTCAATAACCATGGGCATATTTTACCAATATCATCAGGGTATTTGAACTTATCTCCTTTTTTGTGACACCAGGTATCTTCCCTTGCTTCAAAAATCTCAATCTCTATTTCATATTTTCGCCGGGTTTGTGGTTGTTCAACCTGAGTGCTCCCTTTCAAAACCGGAACTGCTGCCAAACCGGCAATTGTACAGCCGGATTTGCACAAAAATTGTCTTCTTTTCATAATTCTATAGTCTTTAAAATTGTGGCCCGGGGGCATCCAATATTGGTATCCCCGGACTCTTTTATTTACCTGTTGTATATAGTATCAGCGATTCTTCATCTTTGACATATATCTTATTACCGGTCAGTATGGGATGTGCATATACCGGCGTCTCTGACACAGGTATAGAAGCTATCTGATTGTATTCTGTATTATCAGGCCGGTAGACTATCATATTTGAAGTACTGGGCAATGCTATCAGCTCTGAACCAATATCAATTATTGATCCGAAATCCCTGTGCCGCGTGGTATCAGCCCATGCAGTACTTCCATCAGAGGCATCAAGACAAAACAAATATCCTCTTTCATTTAGTCCATAAAGATATCCGTCTTTTAAAACAGGTGTGTTATAGTTGGTGCCAAATTCAGTATTACGCCATAATTCATTAACAGAATAGCTGTCCCCGTCCCTGGATATTCTTACAGACCCGGTTCCATGCCCCTGTCCTGAATAAAATATCCTGTGATCATCAATTACAGGACTGGAGGAATTATAATAACGACTTTCGGGCGGAGTGGGTATTTCCCATAGCTGTTTCCCCTCACTCACTGATAGGCCGAGCAGTTTACTGTCAGTTTGCAATACCACAATTTTATAATTTTCAAAGAACATCTTATCGGGAGATCCATAAGCAGGTGCTACTCCCTCAAACTTCCATAATATTGTTCCAGATTTCAGGTCAAAGGCAATTACAGCCGACTTGTCAGGCCCTCCAAGATGTGCAATACATTTATTGTCAATAATAATTGGTGACATTCCAGTGAAATATACCGGGACTATTTTCTCATAATCATTATTGCGCCATAATAATTTCCCTGATGCAGTATCAAAACATGAAATAATCCCTGTTGCTCCGATTATTACAACTTTCCCGTCCGAAATACTAGGTGTACTTCTCGGCCCTGGATGTCTTGCTGCCGGCCCCGTGACTTCATCCGCGGGGTAGCTGTTTTCCCATATCTGTTCGCCTGAAGATGCATCAAGGCATTGCAATGTTTCGTTGCCTCCAATACGAGTAAAAACAAATAGTTTCCCTTTGACCAGAGCAGGTGTGGCATCTCCATAACCAACCTTTATTTTCCATTCCACCTTCAACTCTGAAAGCCATTTATCAGGTGCTTTGAATCCTTCCACTTTGCCGTCACGGTTTATTCCCCTCCATTGTGGCCAGTCCTGACCCGAGACAGTCAACACGCAGGATACTACTAAAAGTGATAAACAAAATGTGATCAGATAAAATACTTTTTTCATAATCTGGTTATTTTAAAGTCAATATAAAGACAATAACGGTACGTTTACCTGTAAATTTATGAAATATTCTAAAGCTAGTTTCCAAATAATTATATATATCAGTTACTATCCTGATATACTTTAATCATTACCTTTGGGGCAAAATCTATACTATGAAAATCAAATTCCTCGGGGCTGCCAGGGAAGTTACAGGCAGTAAACATCTTATAACAACACAAAACGGGAAAAGACTCATTCTTGACTGCGGCATGTTCCAGGGCAAAGGCCTTAAAACAGATGAAATGAACCGCAACCTGGGTTTTAATCCCGCTGATATAGATCATATTATCCTTACACATGCCCATATCGACCATTCAGGACTGATACCTTATATATATAAACAGGGCTTCAGGGGATCAATTGTATGCACAAGCGCCACACGCGACCTGTGCTCGATTATGCTGGCCGATTCAGGTCATATCCAGGAACATGATACCTATACTTTTAACAAGAAGAGAGCAAGGAAAGGACTGCCACCCGTTGAGCCCATATACACTAGGATGGATGCTGTTAAATGTATGAGCCTCTTTATCGGTGTATCCTATGACCGTAAATTCAGGATTGATGAAAATATTAAAGTTAAGTTCACACATACCGGCCATATGCTTGGCGGCGGTGTTGCCAATATAGAAATAAAGGAAGGTGACAGGATTCACAGGCTGGCATATACGGGAGATATAGGGAGACCGGTGAACCGTATACTGATTACACCAAAACCCTTCCCTCAGGCTGATATTCTGATCACTGAATCCACTTATGGTGACAGGCTTCATGAAGACAACATCAATGCTGAAAAAGAGCTTCTGAGTATTATAAATAATACATGTGTTGAAAAAGGAGGAAAACTGATTATCCCCTCATTCAGTATCGGACGGACCCAGGATATTGTATACACCCTGAATAAGTTCTATAATGAAGAAAAACTGCCACGCATTGACATATATGTCGACAGCCCACTGGCAGTGAACGCAACGGAGATATTCAGATTACACCCGGAATGCTTTAATGGAGATATAATTGAACTGATGGAGAAAGACCCTGATCCCTTTGGCTTTAACAGCCTTTACTATATTAAAAGATCAGAAGATTCAAAGAAACTGAATGATATGAAAGAACCGATGGTAATAATATCAGCTTCAGGCATGATGGAAGCAGGTCGGGTTAAGCACCATCTCGCAAATAATATTTCAAACCCTGCCAATACCGTTCTGGCAGTTGGTTATTGTGCACCTAACACTCTTGGTGCCAGAATATTAAGAGGCGACAAGGAAGTCTCAATTCACGGCAATCATTACCTGGTAAAAGCTGATATCAGGCGTATTGATTCATACAGCGGTCATGGTGATTATAAGGAAATGGCTGAATTCCTGTCATGCCAGGATCCTTCGAGAATTAAGCAAACATTCCTTGTCCATGGAGAGTTCGAAGTACAGGATAAATATAAATCATTCCTGGAAAGTAAGGGATTCAGGAATATTGATATACCAGAAAGAGGCGATGAGTATTTATTTTAGGCTAAGGTATCTAGGCGCTGGATAACTGGGTACTGGGTATTGGGTGCCCCGGCGTTCGCGTTGCTCAGCCGGGAGTGTCGCTTCGCTCCAACTCGTTTGTCGTTTGTCGGTTGCCACTTGTCATTTGTCGTTTCCCTTTTTTTAACCGGAAGTTGATAAAAAAATAATAAAATAATTTGCAAATATGTTATTTATTTCTAACTTTGTGTTAGATATATTTAACTTAAAAACATAAAGTCATGAAAGGAATTTTTTTACCATTACTGGCAATTACCGCTGTCCTGGCAGTTACAGGAATTGAGATATTCCAGGTGAATCCGGTTGATTCAGCTCACTCCAGAACCGCTGAGATCATTTATGTATTAATGCTCATAGTACTTATCGGGCTTGGCATATTATTAGCAATGAGAAGATCAAGAGAGTTAAAGATGGGTCTTCCCGTGGAAGATGAATTATCCAGGCGCATAATGAACAGAGCAGGATCCATTACCTTTTTTATCTCGTTACTGATCTGGCTTATTCTTCTGTATATAGAAGTACATGAGGTTATAGATATAGAAGCAAGATTTCTGTTTTCATACGGTTTAATAGCTGTATGTTTTGTATTTCTTATTTCCTGGACGGCCATAAATTTTGGAGGGGCAGGTCATGAAAAACAGGATTAAGGAATTGAGAGCACGGTTTGATCTTACACAGCATGATCTGGCCATAAAAGTCAATGTCAGAAGAGAGACTATAGTTTTTCTCGAGAAAGGGAAATATAATCCTTCCCTGAAGCTAGCTTATGATATTTCAAAAGTCTTTAATATGAAGATTGAAGAGGTATTCCTATTTAAGGAATAATTCAACGACAATCCAGGGCTAACTGGCAGTTCAACATTTTAACGGTTCAACTCTTCAACAACCCGTGTACCCTGCTTGTTATTATAATAAAGTATCTTTGCTAATTGTATAACAGCACAGAATGCATAAACATTCAGAGAATAGTACAAGGCATATCTCACTTGCTTTCTTGCTTAACCTGGTATTTACCATAATTGAGATTATAGGAGGCTTCCTCACAAACAGTGTTGCAATTATTTCCGATGCGTTGCATGATTTTGGTGATACAATATCACTGTCAGTGGCATGGTATCTTCAGAAAGTATCAAACCGTGGGAGGGATAAATATTATACCTATGGATACAAAAGATTTTCACTGCTGGGTGCAATATTTATATCAGTGATGCTAATCGTAGGTGCTGTTTTTATCATTAAGGAAAGCATTGAACGACTCTTAACACCTGATGAAGTCAATGCACAGTGGATGATGTATCTTGCCATTCTGGGTATAATAGTTAACGGGATTGCTGTCCTCAGGCTCAGAAAAGGAACATCACTGAATGAGAAAGCAGTTTACCTGCATATGCTCGAAGATGTACTTGGCTGGATTGCTGTACTAGTCGTAAGTATCGTGATGATTTTTGTAGATGCACCTATCCTTGATCCAATATTATCAATAGGAATTACTATATGGGTACTGTTCAACGTATATAAAAATCTGAAGAAAACTTTCAGGATACTTCTTCAGGAAGTCCCGCTTGGTATTGATATAAATAAAGCAAAGAATGCAATTGTAGAGATTGATGGTATTATATCGGTTCATGACCTTCATATCTGGTCGCTTGATGGGGAGAATAATATAATATCGCTGCATGCAGTACTGCCGGATAATTTCTCGGGTAAAACTCAGCAAGATCTGAAAATTGAAATAAGAGAAACATGTGATCGATTTAATATCCAGCATGCAACTATCGAGTTTGAGACTGAAGGGGAAGAATGCGTGTTTGAGGAATGCTGAATGAGGCGAATAAATAGGTTTGATTCCAACCTTCCTAAGCCTCAGTCCCGAAATTCTTTCGCCGGAATGGCGATTTAGAATTTCGAGGACCCTCGAATCGAAGATTCGGGGCCTTAGCCTTTATTAATTTTTCCTTTAGACGCGCTGTAGCGCGTCTCTACAATTGATGGTACTTGTAATATATCTTCAAACTTTCTTTTTACTTTTTACTTTTTACTTTGTACTTTTATCTTTAGACACACCATGGTGCGTCTCTACTTTCATCGTTAATATTCAAAATAAATAAATCTCAAATCTATGTCTGCCAACCAGTTAAGACTAATTACTATTCTCACTTTGATCATGCTTGTTTTCCTGGCCGTTGCTTCTATCTTCGGTGCTTTTGTGGATATAACCTATGCACGGGAGACACCTTCGATGGCTGCACAGGGAATGGGACAGGATATAGTTGACCTTTTCCTTGTAGTGCCTGCTGTTATTATCAGTCTTATTCTGATGAGAAGGAATAAGAGGATTGCTACATTGATATTTGGTGGCCTGGTTTTTTATGTATTATACTCGTTCATTATATACAGCATGGGTGTACATTTTAACCTTATGTTCCTGGTTTACTGCTTTACCCTGGGAACAGCATCATATGTCTTTATATTTTACTTTTATACCCTTAGCCGGATAAATGTTAAAGATTGGTTTAATGAGAGAACACCAAACCAGGGTCTTGCCATATTCTTCATTGTTGTGGCAGCTATGTTCTATATGTTATGGCTGAGAGATGTGCTTCCCGCAATACTTAATAACACTATCCCGGAAACAGTCTCCGACTATGATCTTCTTGTTAATCCTGTTCATGTAATAGATATATCCTTTGCCCTGCCCGGTTTGATTATTACTGCCGTTCTTCTGCTTAAGAAACATAATGTAGGATACATACTCGCGCCCGTAGCCCTTGTATTTATAATTATCCTGACAATAGCCCTGGCTGCCATGGTTATAATGACCAGCATTAAAGGAATAAGTGAAGATGTATCAATTGCTGTTATCTTTATTATTCTATCTGTTATAAGCATTGCTTTTCTCTGGGCTTTCCTGAGAAAGATAAAACCAGCAAAAAATGAAATTCAAACGAATTAACCAATTAACAAATTAACACTTAAACCAATGACAGCTATTTTCAGCAAGAAGAAATACAATTACGGCATAGCTCTTGGTGGCGGAGGTGTCAGGGGCTTTGCCCATCTGGGAGTATTGCATGCCCTGGAAGAAAAGGGTATTAAACCTGATATAATTGCAGGCACAAGTGCAGGTGCTATTGCCGGAGCATATATAGCTTCAGGCAAATCGCCCCGGGAGGTTTTTGACCTGATCAAAAATCATAAATTAATAGATTTTGTACAGGTCCGTCTGCCAAAAACAGGACTATTGAACCTTGACAGATTAAGAAAAAGCCTCGCTGATCACATTAAAGCAGATGACCTTAAAGACCTTCCAATACCGTTTTATGTAGCTGTCAGTAATATAATAGATGGGCATGTAGAATATTTCAATGAAGGTCCCCTGGTAAAGATTGTCCAGGCTTCTGCTTCTATACCTGTTTTGTTTGCCCCGGTTGAAATTGATGGAAAGCTGTATTCTGACGGTGGTTTATTTGATAATGTGCCCGTTGAACCTTTGCTGGGTAAATGCAAAAAGATTATTGCTGTGAATATAAGCCCTATATATAAGACAGATAAGATGAAAAATTTAATCCAGATAGCTGCCCGTACTTTTCACCTAAGTGTTAACTCCACGATAAAAGGACTGGAGGATAAATGTGATCTTATAATCGAACCACCTGAGCTTAATGAATTTGAAATACTTGATGCCAGCAAGGCTGATGAGATCTACAGGGTTGGTTATGAATACTGCAAGAAACTGGATATAGATCTTTAAATCGATATAAGATTGAAGATTAACGATCTATGATTTAAGAAATTCTGAAATCTTCAATCTTCAATCTATATTCTTAAATCAAGGAGATACGGTGCTATAACATCATTCTTATTCTCTGTGGTTCCGTCGTAAGTGATTGTTAATATAGGAATACCGGTATTCTTTCTTATCTCATTCTTCATAGCCTCTGTAATGAGTGATGGGCAACAGAAGGCCGGATTGGTCTGGACAAAAAGCGAGATCCCGGGGTATGACTTAATTATATGATAAATCTTAAGGATATTATCGAAAGATTCGCCTGAGTGATACTTATCAATATTATACTTCACCAGGTTCTTTTCAAGTTCTTTTGAACTTGTTTCCTTGGGCTTACCAAGGAAAGGTTCAAAATGCTTATAATATTTCCGTTCAAGCATTTTCATCACCTGCAGTATCCCCTGGTAAGCTGCTATTTGCAAACTCCCGGTATCAACTGACCTTCGCCTCATCACATTTCCAGCTATTAATTTATAAAACTCACTGTAAGGTGTACTCAGTGCTTCACCTCCGTATCTCTCAATTGTATGTATAACGTCCTGATTCATTATATCATTATCCCTAACGAAAAAGTCACCGAAAATTGCTACCAGCGGCCTGTTTCCCTTTTTGACTTTTATGTCTGCGAATTGCGGCATAATCCTGGCAAGGGCTTTATTAATACTCTCATTGCCCTCAAAGGCATTCTGCAAAACATCAACCGATTCATTAAGCAGCTTATCCGTTTCACCAACATTAATCTCGTAGGGCCTGAGCTTGCATCCTGTACGTCGCAGGAGACCTGAAAGCATGTATGCAAAATATGCATATTTGGTAACATCGACTGATATTTCCGTATGCGCAACCTCACCTGAATACACTGATGCCTTTTCAAGGCCATTACCATAATTCTCCAGTATGGTTTTTATATACTGTGGATACATCCTTATATTGCATGAAAGAACTGTCTCAGTCATCCATAAAATTACCCTTGAAGGGTCAAGACCATTCTTTTCGATATAATCTATATAATCATGTGCAATAATATTAAGTGGCAGGCACTGACCCGAATTTGTTGCCATCGCTTTCTGGATACCAAGCTTACTGTGGTCAAGCAGATGAGTTTCGAACCCGTGGCGCCTGAAGTTTGCTGACAGGAACCTGCCAGCTATCTGGTCCCAGTTAGGGAAAAGGACAATTTTGTCTTTCCTGAGCTTATATATTGGCCGTTCAATATTGAAAGTTTTCGGATTATTAATCCTGCTCTCTTCTTCGAAATGATTTCTGAAAGATCTGACAGCCGCCTCAACTCTTGTTTCATAACCTACACTTGAGTCGTGTTCATCAACCTGCAGGATTAGATAAGGCTTTGATGCGGAATCAAGTATTTCCTGGAAATAATCGATAACAAATGAATCAGGTGCGCATTTGAACGCTGTTATCAGTACCGGGTACAGACCTTTTGTTTCAGTAATGTACCGGGCAGCTTTCATCATTTTTGATGTAAAATGCCAGGGCATTGATTTCAGGAGATCATCAAGTCCCTCATCAGGAGGATAGTCATCAAGGGGTACCATATCCTGGTAGAATGTTTTTATACCCAATCCTCCAAAAATATCGGGAATATTATTATTTATATGATCAGTCAGGACCATATAAGGCCTGCCTAAAAGAACAACTGATAATTCATTACCGCTGTCAAAATTCGATTTATACAGATCCAGCAGACTGGCTTTTTGTTTTTTATCTTCTTCAGTAGCCACATTCCATGCAGATTTTATCTGCCAAAGGTTTATCCTTTTCCCTCCTATTCCGTCCAGTGAATTATGAATTGTTTTAAGAACAAAAGCAATTCCTTTTTCAAACCTGAGCAGCGGGACAATAGCTTTTTCTTTTAACCTTTTGCTCAGCAGGGATGTAACAGAGGGGCTGAACTGGGTATAATAACAGTATAATTCTTTTTCCGGATGATCTGATGTCCTGCTCTCAAGCACTGCTGGCATGAATATATAATCTGCCTTATCTTCAAGCCATTTTACATGAGCATGCATGGCGTGCATGGGGGCACAGAACTCCGCACTTGCAAGCCTCTTGCCGTGAGCCACGGGTTCCGGCACCTTCTCACTGCTGACGGTATTGAAACCCATCTCCCTGAAAAAGAATTTCCAGAAGCTCATCTCCTCGAACATATTCAGTGCAGATGGCAGGCCAATCTTTATATTATCGACTGGGTTGGTCGAAGAAGGCACCTTCAATATTTTCTTCCTTCCCTTAATCAGATCAAAGCCAGAAATGTTTTTATCAATATATTTATCAGTATTATAATCCCTGCCACACAGGAAACCATAGGCAACATTCTCCCCATGAACCTCTGCAACGGTTATTGAACAATTATTATTACATAAGCCGCATATTTCAGTACGCACTTTAATGTCTTCCTCAATAATACCAAAACCTCGAAACCTGCTTTCAGCATTATGTTCATCCGCCAGCAATAGAGCAGCACCGAGGGCTCCTGTGAGATGACAATAACGTGACACAAAAATGTTTTTACCGAGTTTAGCCTCGAAAGCAGCAACAAGGGCTTTATTCTTTGCTGTTGCGCCCTGGAAACAAATATTATGGCCAATGGACGATTCAACCGCCACTTTCTTCAGGTAATTATCCCGTACTGAATGCAATACTGCTGCCAGTATCTCATTTTTCCCATAACCCTTGTTAGTATAATAATTTATATCCCTTTCCATAAACACAGTACACCTGTCACTGGCGAGTGGAGCCCTTGCATTTTCAGCCAGGGAGGAATAATCACGGAGGCTGACATCCATTTTTATAGCCTGTTCTTCTATGAAACTACCTGTGCCTGCTGCACATACCGAATTCATTTTTGAAAATACTACCCGCCCGCTTTTCAGGATAGTAAATTTAGCATCCTGGCCACCGATTTCTATTATGGTATCAGTATCATGATTAAGCTCATGTGCTGCCCTGGCATGAGTTGTAATCTCATCAATTATCATATCGGACCCAATAACCGCACCGATAAATTTCCTCCCTGATCCAGTTGTAGCAGTTCCTTTGACTGATAACTTAAATTTCCTGCTGCGCGACAGAGATTGGATAGATTCGAGTATCGCCCTTATAGCATTAAGTGGCTGACCGTTTGTATATGTATAAAATCCAGCTATAGCATTACCGGAGGTATCAGTAATTACTGCTTTTGTACTTGTCGAACCGATATCCATTCCCATATAAACATCGGCAGAGCCTAGTTTCCCGGGATCACTATAAATATCTACCTGCACCCTGGAGGGATGCCTTACAGTTACAGGAGTGTATAGCAAGTCATTGTCCCTCATCTCATCAGGGTAAGATGACAGTTTTATTTCCAGGGGCTCATAAACATATTCCAGTTCTTCAGCCCTGGTCTTCAAAATATCTTTTAGTTCTACTGACTGACCACCTGAATTTTGCTCATTCCCTGAAATATGTATCAGTGCCGCTCCAATGGCTGGAAAAAATTGAGAAAGTTCATGCACCTCGAGTTTTACCCCAGTAATTGATTCCAGGTGACGACAGACAGCCCTGTTTTTGGACACCCCACCGGCAAAAATCACCTCAGCTCCAATATTCCCTGTATTAAAAAGAGTATCGGCCAGGTTCCTTGCAAGCCCTCTGCAAAGGCTATCACATATTGATTCCAATGAATATCCGGCCTGCTGGGCATGTATCAGGTCGGTTTTTGCAAACACGGAACAACGTGAGGCTATATCGGGCATAGATCCCTTATTCTTATCCGCGAGGTCAGATAGTTCAGAGGCTGATATAATATCCAGCCTGCTTGCCTGCTGATCAAGGAAACTACCCGTACCGGCAGCACATGAGGTATTTGTTGCCGACCAGGCAAAACTACCGTCATCATTGAAATGCAGTAACTGAAAACGGCCCGCCCCCACCAGTAATAGAGCTTTATGTTTATTGTAAAACTTTCGAAAGGATTTGATAAGAGATGACTGGAAATCATATCTTGTGACTGTATCTGAAAGTACGTATGCACCGGAGGGACTGACAACTGAAGATATCTTCGTAAAATCGAAGACCCCCGGCAATTCAGCAAGTACATCAGCAGCCTGCCCGTGATGGTACCGGTAAAATGTCTTTAGTATTTCACCACTGTTGCTTAATTCAACTGCTGATATTGCAACTGAACCAATGTCAATGCTTAAACAAGTAATTGGATCTTTCATTTTGCACAGGTAATTTACCAGACAAGCAGGTAATACCTTCCTTAAAGCTTTAAAGATATAAATTCCGGTCAATAAGCAAGGGATATCTGAGATAAAGCTAGGATAAGAATGACCCATCTCCGTCTCAAAGATCGTGATAAAGAATTATGCTTTAATTAAGTACCCTGTATTCATTAGGAGAATACCATGTACTTTTCTTAAACATCCGGCTGAAATGCTGCGGGTATTTAAAACCCAGGTCGTAAGCTATCTCGCTATCTGATTTTGATGTATCCAGGATTTTATGCTTCGCTAAGTTTATTAATTTGAGGTGAATATACTACTGTGCTGTTTTAAAAGAAAAAAAGTGTAATCATTAATGCCCTGTCCCAATTATGTTCCATGAATTAAATCGGGATGAAATAATAAAGCCCAGCCCTTTCGTTGCTCTCCGGGGTTCTTTCCTGGTTATTTCGACCACCAGCCCCGGTGCGATGAATACTAATGTCCCTTCCTGATAATCATAAGTACTCCTTCCATACGCTATTTCTCCACAATCAGATTCTTTAAAGAAAATAGCATAAACACCAAAATACAAATGAGTATGATTACGATTTGAGCCTTTAATTTTTGACATATCTATTACACTTACCAGAGGATGTAAAGTTTCCACTCCAACACATTATTGTAATCTGAAACATTTTCTACTCTGAATATGTCTTTCATTTCATTCAAATTTAAAATCTCAATAAGTATAAGAAATTCATTCTTAAAAAGTTAGATACTATTATCAAGGCGGTAAAAATGGCAGGAATACCTGTAATTTGTATAACAATTTACAAGATAAATCATTGGATATTTGCATCTGCAATAAATCGAGTTACTTATAAAACTTCCCTTATGGATTATCAGAATATGATAATATAATTACTGGTTTTAAGTCTATAAAATTAAATAATGGAATTCACGTTAATACATAGAAACCATGGATATATCTAACTTCAGTCCTAAAAGCCGTAAGATCCTTGAAAAATCTTTTTAATCATTATACATTTAATAAATTAACAGATAAAAATTATTAAAAATGAAATTAATAAAACTGATCTCTTCAATATTTATCTTAATTGCGTGCCTGACAGTAAATGTCTATGCACAGGATTGGCCCCAGTATCTCGGTCCTGAGAGAAACAGTACTTCTCCTCAGAAAGGGATATTAAAAACCTGGCCTGAGAATGGCCCTGAAGTTTTGTGGACAGTTGATCTGGGAATTGGTTACGGAGGACCGGTTATCAAAGATGGGAAAGTATATTTACTGGACAGAGATGACGAGGTTGGAGATAATATAAGGTGTTTTGATCTTTACATTGGGAAAGAACTCTGGAACTTTGCTTATAATGCTCCCGGTTCTGTAATGTTTCCTGGCTCACGAAGTGTTCCAATTGTTTATGACGATTATGTTTATTCTTGCGGTCCTTATGGTGACCTGTATTGTATCGACATAAATACACAAAAAGCTATCTGGAATAAAAACGTCTGGAAAGATTTTGGTGGTGAAAGAATTCCAACCTGGGCAATCTCACAGTGTCCTTTGGTTTACGATGATTTACTTATTATAGCATCACAGGCACCTGAAGCTGGAGTGGTAGCTTACGACAGACTCACCGGCACTGTAAAATGGAAAACACCCTCACTGGGGGCAGTAGGATATGTTAGTCCGAGCATTGTTAAAATCGATGGATCTGACCATGTAGTCATGATCACCGCATCCGATAGAAGAGGTGGGGAAATGGGAAAAGTAGTCGGGATGAATCCGCTCACAGGGAAAATTGTGTGGGAATATGAGAATTGGAATTGTCACATTCCGGTACCCAGTGCTGTTGACTCCGGAGATAATAAAGTTCTTATAACTGGAGGATATGAACTCGGGGCAACGATGATAAAAGTCGTGAAACATGTAAATTGAGATTACGGTACAGAAGAAATTTTCACTACCGTTGAATTTGGCGGTCATACAAAACCTCCGATTTTTTATGATGGTTATTTCTATAGTCAGTATGGAACGAACAGCAGGCGTGACGGCCTGGTTTGTATGAGCATGGACGGCCAGGTTTTGTGGAAGACAAAACGTGACCCAGATTTTAACAAGGGCAGTATGATTCTGGCTGACGGGCTCATTCTGGCTACTGACGGTTCGAATTCTCTATATTTGATAGAACCGGACCCATCAGGATTTAAGCCGCTTGCATCAGCACAATTACTTGCATCACCCATTACTAGAGATGACGAATCGATAGAATCCTCAGTTGGAGATGCTACTCAAAACTGGGCTCCAATTGCTCTGGCAGACGGGAGACTTCTTATCAGGAACCAGAATATGATGTTGTGTGTCAAAGTTGCAGAATGATTAAAGTATCGGCCATATATGATTTCTGAATTTATAATTATATTTTTGGCAACATTATCTAAAAACGAGTTTTACTGCATCGAAAAGAATCGTCATGAAAAGAACTTTAACAGTAATTTTATTTGCACTTTTACCTACTATATATTTGAGCGCTCAACTCCATGACTGGAGGGGACCGGGGAGGTCCGGGATATATAATGAAACAGGCCTGCTTAAACAATGGCCAGAATCGGGTCCTGAACTCCTATGGGAGGCTGAGGATCTCGGGTTTGGATACTCTTCAGTAACAGTTACAGATGATGCTGTTTATATTACGGGTCGCGTTGGTGATGATGATGTCCTTACTGCCCTTACACTTTACGGAAACAAAAAATGGTCGGTTAAATATGGGAAAGCATGGACCATAAATCATAATGGTACAAGATGTATACCAACATATGTTGATGGCAAGATATTCCTGGTCAGCGGTAGTGGCGATATAGTATGCGTTGACAGGAACGGCAAAATTATATGGTCAAAAAACCATTATGATATTTATGGCTCAAGACCACTTATGTTCGGTATTTCAGAATCACCTCTATATGTCGATGGTAAAATCATTGCTTCACCTGGTGGGAATAAAGCCTCGGTGGTGGCATTTGATGCAAAGGACGGATCAGTGGTCTGGGAAGCAGAAGCGCTTAACGAGGGTCCTCAGTTTGTTAATCCACTATTGATTGAAAGAGGAGGAAAGAAGATCCTTGTAAGTCTTTCAGAAAAACATATATTAGGTATCAATACCGACAATGGGGAAATGCTCTGGACTGTTGATTACGACAAAATCAAAAATGTAAGTGGAAGAAGCAGTAAGAATCATGCCGTCACACCCATATACCGGAATGGTTATATTTTAGTGGCTAACGGGTATGATTATCCTGCTGTTAAACTGAAACTGTCAGCCGAAGGTAATAATGTTGAGAAAGTATGGACCAACGCTGATCTCGAACCACATCACGGTGGCATGGTTCTTATTGGTGATTATATATACAGTTCCAATCATCTCAGTAATGCAATGGGTGATTGGGTATGTGTTGACTGGAACACAGGTGAAACAATATGGACGGAAAGGTGACACTGCAAAGGACCTATTATAGCAGCTGACGGTATGCTTTATCTTTACGAAGAACGGACTGGTCATGTCGGCCTGGCAAGACCAAATCCTGAGAAGCTGGATATAGTAAGTGAATTCCAGATCACCAGGGGTACCGGGCCACACTGGGCACACCCTGTTATTATGGATGGCAAACTGTACATCAGGCATGGTGAAATTCTTATGGTGTTTTCCATAAGGTAATTTCCATCCTGATTTAAGTATCAGGAACAGTGCTTCATATTTATGAATTTAGTAATAATGAATATTAAAAACCTATATTCTATAATAATCCCCGCAGTAATAATAATACTGTTCTCTACCGCTTTTGTCTGGTTCATGAGGGGCGGCCCCGGAAGAATAATTGAGGAGAGGATTCCGGGTCTGGATAACAGGCCGGACCTGATTGAGGAAGGGGACCCTGTTATAGTAGGTGAGTTTTTCGCCGTATATGACGGTCAGACTTCAGGTATAAGCAGTGACTGGTCTCGGTTCAGAGGCCCCGGATATGATAACATATGTACTGACAATATACAACTCACTTTTAAGTGGCCGGATGCAGGTCCGGAAATATTGTGGCAGGTAAAGCTCGGGGAAGGTCATGCAGCAGCAGCAATAAAAAACGGCAGGGTTTACGTTCTTGACTATAATGAAAAAATAAGGGCTGATGAGCTACGGTGCTTTTCGCTTGAAAGCGGTGAGGAGATCTGGAGAAGATGGTATAATGTAGCAATAAAACGTAATCACGGTATGTCGAGAAGCATCCCGGCCGTAACTGATAAATACCTGGTTTCAATGGGACCGATGTGTCATGTGATGTGCACAGATCCTGCAACAGGTGAATTATTCTGGACACTTGATCTTGTAAGGGATTACTCGGCTGAAATACCACAATGGTATACTGCTCAATGCCCTCTTATTGATGATGGCGTAGCTGTACTGGCAGTTGGTGGAGAATCTTTAATGATGGGTGTCGATTGTGAAACAGGAAATATACTCTGGGAAACACCCAACCCGGATAAATGGAAAATGTCGCATTCCTCAATTATTCCAATGACAATACATGGAATAAAAACATATGTGTATATGGCAGTAGGAGGAATATGCGGAGTTGCTGCTGAAGGAGAAAACACGGGCGAGGTGCTTTGGAAGACATCCGAATGGAATCCTGCAGTTATTGCTCCATGCCCTGTTTATATAGGAAACGATGAGATAGCATTCACAGCGGGGTATGGTGCAGGAGGAGGAAAATTGAAAGTTTACAGGGAGGGTCTGGGATTCACTGCCAGGGTTATTGAAGCACATTCACCGAGGGAAGGAATGGCAAGTGAACAGCAGACACCGATAGTATTTCGTGACTATCTCTGGACGATTCATCCTAAAGATGCCGGGGAATTACGAAGCCAGCTTGCCTGTTATCATGTATCAGATCTTCAAAACCCAGTATGGACTAGCGGAAAAGAAAACAGGTTTGGTCTTGGACCGTATATTATTATTAATGACAGGATGTTCCTGGCCAATGATGATGCAGAGTTATTTATGTTCCGGTTCGGGATCAATAGTGCAGACCTGATTGAAAGCCAGACCATAATTGAAGAAGGCGTTGACTCCTGGGGTCCGTTTGCGTATGCTGATGGCTACCTTATCATGAGAGATTCACATAACATGGTTTGCCTGGATTTAAAATCTACTGGAGAGCCTAACCGGGCAGGTGCTTCAAATGATTAATCAGGTGTGAACCAGGATTATAGTAATTGGAAAAATAAGATAACTGACTTAGATAAATAATAAAAAGATACCTAGAGACAAATGAACAGGAAAACAGCAGGTCTTGTAGCGGTAATCATAATAATAGTTTGTATCGGCTATATAGTGTATGATGTTGCCACCGGGAAGTCTGATAATAAAGTTATTATTGAACAGGAAGATACTACCCAGGATATTGGTACCAATTGGGATATAATTAATGAACTGAGATTTAAGGACGGCACCCTGAAAGCAGTAGCAAGTTCCAATGATGCTATATTCTGTGCCGGTGATTCCTTCCTGGTTTGTTTAGACCTGGAATATAATAAGTTATGGAGTGTAAAGACAGATATTCCTATCAATGCTGTCTGTTTCAATAATGATACCCTGTTTGCTGCGACTGATGATATAATAATGCTATATGACACGATTGGCAATCTGCTTGGTGAATGGGGCCCTTACGATGATGGTGCCATCATAACAGGTATATCAGCTAACAATAATTACCTGGCTATTGCTGACGCAGGAAACAAACTGGTATTTGTAGTTGACAAAAATGGTGCGTTGAAATCTATTGTAGGTCATCCCGGTAACCAGTTCATTATTCCCAGTTTTTATTTTGATGTCGCACTTACCTATTTCGACACTCTCCTTGTAGCTAATACAGGTAAGAGACAAATAGAATTCAGAACGATTGAAGGTGATCTTGTAAGGTCAATAGGTGAAGAAGGAGATAGTTTCAGGGATTTTTGTGGTTGCTGCAATCCATCTCATTTTGCACTTACACCTGAGGGGAATATTGTAACAGCGGAAAAGGGCATCAACAGGATCAAAATACTGCATGCTTCAGGTAAACTTGTAGAACCCGTGGCTCAATTAAGAATATTCAAAGCATCATTACCGCTTGATATTGCCGTTGGTGAGAATGGTTTAATATATGGAGCATACAGAGGAAATTCGACATTATATACATTTGAGAGGATAATCTTAAGATGAAAAGAACAGATTTTTTAAAAAAACTGGTGCATATCTGCCTGTGGGGGTTGCTGGCCTGGCTGGCAATAATCCTTGGCAGGAATGCTGCAAGTGTTGACAGATGCAGCTCCTGCCCGGAGTATGCAGGATGCAATGATAAGAGAAAGTGTAAGTTTATTAATCCTGACCTGAAAGGATGAAAGAAAATAATAAATATCAGACCAGGAGGGAGTTCGTTAGGAAAGCAGGTAAAGTTGCCATTGTACTGCCTCTTGCATACCTTGGAGTTAAACTGGTCAGTAAAACCACAGCCGCTGAATATGTATGGCAGATCGATCCTCTGAAATGCACACAGTGCAGCCAGTGTGAAACACATTGTGTCCTTACTCCCTCCGCAGTAAAATGCATGCACTCTTTTGAGATGTGCGGGTATTGTGATCTTTGCAGTGGATTCCTGCGGCAGGGAGTTAAAGACCTGGATACAGGAGCTGAAGTACAATTATGTCCCACCGGGGCTATTAAGAGAACTTTTGTGGAGGAACCATATTTTGAATATACTATTGATGAGGATCTGTGCACGGGTTGTGCTAAATGTGTTAAAGGGTGTAACGACTTCGGTAATGGCTCACTGTATTTGCAGATAAACCATGACCTGTGCAAGAACTGCAACAAGTGCAGTATTGCAATAGCATGTCCATCAAATGCCATTTCCAGGGTACCGGCTTCAAACCCTTACATACCTAAATCGGGATATAAAACAGATGGATAATGGAAAAAAAATTAGCATATATAATTCTCATTATTCTGCTGGGCTATAATAGCATACTTAATTCGCAACAGCGTTTCCCAAAACCGGAGTTTGAGTCAGGCTACACATATCCCGAGTACCAGGTAACTGAACCCAGGAACCCTGTTCTTGAATATATGGATGTTTTTGTTCTGGTATTGGCACTGTCTATAACCACACATATCACACTTAAGAAAAGATCCAGAAAATATGTTATCTGGATATCTGTTTTTACACTGGCCTATTTCGGCTTTTACAGACAGGGCTGTATATGTCCCATCGGGGCTATACAGAATGTATCACTTGCTCTTTTTAACGAGTCTTATGCCATTCCACTTACCGCCCTGTTATTCTTCCTTATACCACTGGTATTTGCCCTGTTATACGGGAGGCAATTCTGCGCAGGTGCATGTCCCCTGGGGGCAATACAGGAACTTACAGGCATATACCCCGTTAGAATACCAAGAAGTGTTGAAGTATTTTTAAGCTCCGTGCCTTACATATACCTTGCACTTGCCATATTATTTGCTGCAACTGACAGTCACTTCATAATATGCAAATATGATCCTTTTGTTGGATTATTCAGGCTGAATGCGTCTGCAACCATGGTTGTTTTCGGTATACTGCTACTTCTGGCCGGTCTGTTTGTTAACAGACCCTATTGCAGATTCCTCTGTCCTTATGGCGTATTGCTAGGATGGTTTTCAAGGTTCTCGGGGAAACATCTTACAATAACCCCAGCTGAATGCATAAACTGTAAATTATGCGAAGATTCCTGTCCTTATAATGCTATATTACCATCAACTACAGATGAACCAAAGGAAAAAAACATTACATCACGATCCCGCTTTTTACTATTCCTGGTCCTTATCCCTGTATTTACTGTAACAGGCTCATTAATTACAGGATATTTCTCGGATGACCTGTCCATAGTTCATCGGGATGTCAGACTTTTAAATGAGATCAGAGCAGAGGAATTAAACGGTATACCCTCAACCAGTCAGCAGGCTATAAAATTCAGGGAATCAGGAGAAACATTAAATGAATTGTACGGCAGGGAAGAGATAATCAAAACAAGGTACAGGAAAGGTGCTCCGTGGGCAGGTGCATTTCTGGGACTGTCCCTTGGTGCTGGTTTATTATCGCTCTCTGTTAGAGTCGAACGCAGGGATTATCTGCCAAATAAAGGTAAATGTTTCAGCTGTGCAAGATGCTTTGAATACTGTCCCGTGCATATCGATAAAATTAAAAAAAATGAGCAACCAGGATAAGAAAACAAATATTTTGAGACTGACAGGTTATGCTGCAGGATTATTTACACTTTTTGTTGCTGTAATGATGATCATCGGATATATACAGCTGGAAAAGATCAGGCCCCTGGAAAATCCTTCACTTGATACACTGAGGGAAATTTATGATCAAAATCCAAACAACGAGGATATAAAGGAACAAATAAGAGCCCTTGACCTTATGGCACGGAAAGCATTCTTCACTGCAAGATGGCAGATTGAAACAGGAACTTATCTTCTGCTTGCAGGTGCCCTTATCTTTATAATCAGCCAAAGGTTGTTATTTACTCATCGCAGAAAGATTGATGGTGCAGCCTTTGAGCCGGGTGGACTTATCACCTCAAAAAGAAGGTCCAGAATATACCTTATGGTAAGCTCTGCAGTTGTTATTGTAGCAGCCTTTGTGATCTCTTTCCAGCTCAGGATAAAACTGCCCGATCCATTACGTGTCTATGATGAAACTGGTGTACAGGGGGAAAGTAATATTGCCCATCTTAGAACAGATGAAATAATAATCGATACTGACAGGCAGGTAGAAAGGCCGGTAACTCAGTCTGATAATCAGATTACCATAGTAGCAGAAACAGATGAAATCCTTTCCACACAGCAGGATGCTTCAGAACAGAGTGAAATTTCTGTCAGGGATCCTGGTATCACCGGGGACAGCCCCGTGGATGATAATAAAGGAATCAATTATCCCTTTTTCAGGGGTACTGGAAGCAGGGGTATTGTTGAAGAAAGTGGCTTCCCTGCAAACTGGGATGGAAACTCAGGTCAGGGAATAAAATGGAAAGTCAGGGTTAACAGTCATGGTTATTCTTCTCCAATAATATGGAACGAAAAACTGTTCCTCACAGGTGAAAATGAAAATTCACTTGAAGTTATGTGTTATAATAAGCTGACCGGTGAGCTGATCTGGACAGCACCTGCTACAGGAATAAAAGGGGAACCTCAAACAGCTCCTGAAACATCAGAGGATACAGGACTGGCAGCACCTACGGCTGCCACTAACGGGCAGGTCGTATGTGCTATTTTTGCTACCGGTAATCTCATATGTCTCGACATGGATGGAAACAGGATTTGGGCAAAGAATATTGGTGTTCCTGATAACCACTATGGTCATTCATCCTCACTTATAATTCATGGAAACAAACTCTTTGTACAGTATGATGAAAGATCGAAGAAATCCTTAAAGGCTTTTAATTTAAATTCAGGGCAATTAATCTGGGAAACAATACGACCTGTTGCTATATCATGGGCTTCCCCCGTAATTGCAAGATTTAATGGTATATACCAGGTAATACTTACATCAGAACCTTATGTTATTGCCTATGATATAAACACAGGAAGCGAGCTATGGTCGGTGCAGTGCATGAGTGGGGAAGTAGGCCCATCTGTTGGAGTAAATTCAAAATATGTTTTCGCTGTCAATGAATTTGCTAAACTGGTTGCCATAAAACCAGGTAAAGATGCATCGATAATATGGGAGGATAACGAGTACACCCCTGAAGTATCAAGTCCTGTGGCAACGGAGGAATTACTTTTTGTTCTTACAAGCTGGGGTGCTGCAGCATGTTATGACACAGAAACAGGAGCCATGGTCTGGGATCACGATTTTGACTATGGATTCTATGCCTCCCCTGTTATTGCCGGGAATTATGTATATATGCTTGACCTGGCAGGAGTAATGCATATTGTAAAAGCTGAAAGGGAATTCAGCAAAGTGGCTGAGTCAGCCCTTGGAGAAAGGGCGGTATGTACACCGGCCTTTTCGGAAGGAATGATATTTATCAGATCGGAGGAGCATTTGTATTGTATCGGGGAATGAATGATAAATGATGAATGATGAATTGATTGTGAATGGTGAATGATGAATGGTTAATAGAGAATGAATGAGAAGACCAAAATAGAAAGTAGGGAGTGTAACTGTAACAAGTTGCAAACTGAGGAGATTATCAGTGTTGTAGAGGAAGTGGTTGCTTCAACCGGCGCCGGGAAGAACCAGGTAATACCCATTCTTCAGGCTGTGCAGGAAAAGCTTAATTACATTCCTTCAGAGGCATTGAAGCATATTTGTACAATCACTGAAATAAGCCCCGGGCAAATATCAGGAGTTTCTACTTTCTATTCCCAGTTCAGGCATATCCCGACGGGCGAACACACAATAAAGGTATGTAATGGAACGGCCTGCCATGTCAAAGGAGCCAGGCTGGTGACAGAAGCATTCAGGAGAGAACTGGGTATAGGACCTGAGACAAGTACAACTGATGACGGAAAATTTTCACTGGAAGAAGTTGCATGTCTTGGCTGTTGTACACTTGCCCCTGTTGTTCAGATTGATAATAAGACATATGGCCATGTTAAGACCACAGACATAAATAATATTGTAGATGATTTCCTGCATAGTGTAAAGGAAGAATACATCAGTGAAGCTGTTCCTGACGCCATGGTAAGTAACACAGAGATACGCGTAGGACTGGGTTCATGTTGTATTGCAAGTGGAAGCCGGGATATTTTGATCGAAGTTGAAAAATGCCTCAGGCAATATAAAATAAATGCCAGGATCAAGCCTGTAGGATGTGTAGGTGTTTGTAACCAGACTCCCCTGCTCGAATTTGCTGAACGAGGAGGTAAGGCATACAGGTATACTAATGTAAGGAAAGACCAGGTGGATGATATTGTGCTTAAACATGTTAAACCTGCTAAGAAAGGGCTCAAAGTATTGCATTACCTTAATGACTGGGCTGACACTTTCCATACAGAAGCAAAAGTCAGCAGCCCCGTTAATCTTCCTGATAACCTACGTGAGAAATACCTTGATAATTTCCTGCATAAGCAGAAACATATAGCTACTGAATTTTACGGTGAAATGTCTCCCTTCTCTTTTGAAGAATATAAAGAACGGTGCGGCTTCAAGGCTCTGGAGGAAGTTATAAAAAATATTGAACCGCAGGCATTAATTGAAATGATACGTGAAAGCGGACTAAGGGGGAGAGGAGGAGGAGGATTTTTAACTGCAAACAAGTGGGAGATTACACGCAACACAGAATCTGATATTAAGTATTTCATATGTAATGCTGATGAAGGTGACCCTGGGGCATTTATGGACCGTATGCTAATCGAATCATTCCCATACAGGGTGCTCGAAGGGATGATGATTGCTGCTTTTGCTTGTGGAGCATCAGAAGGTATTTATTATATCAGGGCTGAATACCCTCTTGCTGTTAAGAGGATGAGAAACGCCATTGAGAACTGCAGAGCAAATGGTTTTATTGGAAAGAAGTTGTTTGGGTCGGATTTTCAAATCAATGTAAGCGTTTTCGAGGGTGCCGGTGCTTTCGTCTGTGGTGAGGAAACAGCACTTATATCTTCTATTGAAGGATACCGGGGTAATCCCAGGTACCGTCCCCCCTATCCTGCAGAAAAAGGGCTTTTCGGAAAACCTACTCTGGTCAATAATACCGAAACATTATGTATGATACCGTGGATTATCAATAACGGAGCACATAACTTCAGATCAATTGGTACTCCCGGGTCAAGCGGGACCAAAGTATTTGCCCTTGCAGGTAAAGTAGCCAGGGGAGGCCTGATAGAAGTGCCAATGGGAATAACCATACGGGAAATTGTGGAAGATATTGGTGAAGGAGTGGCATTAAACAGGAAATTTAAAGCAGTACAGATAGGTGGTCCCTCAGGCGGGTGCATCCCCGCCCGGCTTGCAGATACACCGGTTGACTTTGATGAATTGAAAAAACTGGGGGCAATGATGGGATCAGGAGGATTGGTTGTGCTGGACGATTCGGATTGTATGGTTGATATAGCAAAATATTTCCTCACATTTACCCATAACCAGTCATGCGGTAAATGTACATTCTGCCGCGTAGGAACAGGGAAGATGCTTGAAATACTGACACGCTTCTCAAATGGTACTGCCAGTCCTGATGACCTGGATGAACTCGAACAGCAGGGTAAATCTGTAATAGATGGCAGCCTGTGCGGACTTGGCAAAACAGCTCCCAACCCGGTGTTGACTACAATAAAGTATTTCAGGGAGGAATATCTTGCCCATACAAAAGGTATTTGCCCTACAGGGAAATGCCCGGACCTGATAAAATACCATATTAATGATAATTGTATCGGATGTGCACTATGCGCAAGTGAATGCCCGGTGGATGCCATAGCATATACACCATACGAAAAACATGTAATAGACAATGAAATTTGTACCAAATGCGATAGTTGTGTACAGGTATGCCCCGTGGATGCAATAGAAAAAGTGAAAAATGATTAATCTGGTTATTGATGATAAGAAAATAAAGGTCAGAAAGGGAACTCTTCTGATTGATGCAGCCAGGGAAAATGGCATTGACATACCATCACTATGCTACATGAAGGGTATTCGCCACTACTCATCCTGCATGATATGCATGGTAAAGGATAATAAAGAAAACAAATTTATCCCTTCCTGTTCAGCTGTGGCAGAAGAGGGCATGAATATCAATGCTTCAGGTGAACAGGTAATTGCTCTGAGAAAAGAAGCCATATCGCTGCTTCTAACAGAACACAGGGCAGAATGTGAAGCACCATGTAGCCTGGTATGTCCGATGGGTCTTGATATTCCATTGATGAACAGGCTGATTGCAGGAGGTGATATAAGGTCAGCCTCACTGATGATACACAGGGACCTGATCCTTCCTGAAACCACCTGTGCCGTTTGCCCGGGATATTGTGAGAATGCATGCAGGCGTAAAATGATTGATAAAAATATAGCCATTAGGGAAATAATTAAATATACCTCAACTATTGTCGAACCGGAAAAACCCATTATAAAAACTGATGCAAGAGAAATAGCTGTTATTGGGACAGGACCGGCCGGTACGATTGTTGCAACCATTCTCGAAAACAAAGGACATAAGGTTACATTATTGGATGCGTATAAAGAAATAATACCCAGGGTTGAACTGGCTGTGATAACAGGTCCATGGCAACCATCGCCTGGAGAAATAAAGATTGCAGATAGGTTCCTGGTGGATGAAGGTGATATAGCAACCATGGATAGTAAATATATTTTCTTTGCTGGAGATATGGAAAACAAAGAAAAGCATGTTATCAGAACTTTAGGAAAGGCTAAGAAAAAAGCCATTGCAATTGCCCGCTTCCTGGAAACGGGTGAAATACGCAAACCTCGTAAAAGATTTAATTCAACAATAGGGAAAATACAAGATGCCGAAAAGAAAGAATGGCTGAAAGAGTGTAAAGAAGGTACACACAGGTGGGACAAGCCGGGTAACGAAGAGGAAATAATGGAGGAGGCAGTCAGCTGCATGCATTGTGATTGCAGGGCAAAGGATCATTGTACATTAAGAGAGCTGGCGGAAAAAATGGAAATAAGTAATCCAAGGCTGAAACAATCTGGTCATTCTTTTGAAAAAAAGATAAATAACAATAACTATCTGATATTTGAAAATACAAAGTGTATAAAATGTGGCCTGTGTGTCAGGCTCAGTATTGATCAGACAGATAGTCCGTCATTGTGCTTTACGGGAAGGGGATTCATGAGCCTGATCTCTGAGCCTCTGACAAACAACTTTAACGACGTGTTTATGAATGGAATTGAAGATGTAATAAAAGCATGTCCGACTGGGGCACTTGAAAAGAAAGAATAAGAAAATCATATGAGAAACATATTAAGCTTTATTTATATAATCGGAATAAGTATAATTGGCCTGCCTTCACATCTGAGTGGCCAGAACTGGGAAATATACAGGGGCAGGACAGACCTAACCGGTCTGACGAACGCAACCCTGCCAGAAAATCCGGTATTGCTCTGGAATCTAAAAACAGATAATAGAACAGTGTCATCACCCGTGATTTCAGCAGGATCCATTTATTTCGGGAATAATGATGGGGACCTATATGCAGTATCATCCGAAGGTAAAATAAAGTGGATATTTGAAACAGGAACAACAATTGAAGCCTCCCCACTTATTATTAATGATAAAGTAATAATTGGATCACTCGATGGTGTCCTAAGAGCAATTGATACCAGAAGTGGTGAACTGGTCTGGAAATACGAGACGGGGAACCAGATATCCGGCTCTGCAAATATTTGGACCGATAAGAAAAAATCAATGATTATTGTGGGAAGCTATGATTATTATCTGCATTGTATCGATCCGGAAACAGGTAATTTCATGTGGAAAATAGAAACAGATAATTTTGTGCATGGTACACCTGCTATATCAGGAGGTAAGATTGTATTCGGTGGCTGCGACGGGCTACTGAGAATAGTAAATCCGATGACAGGGAAGGTTGAAAAAGCTGCAAATCTCGGGGTTTATATTGCATCATCTCCCGCGTTATTTGATAATTATGCTTATGTGGGATCATATGAAGGTATATTTTATTGTATAGACCTTATCAGTATGTCAATATCCTGGGAAATACCTGCAAGGAATGAATATAGCTCAATTATGGCAACTCCTGCTATAGGAAGGGCAAAAGCACTGATAGGAAGTGAAGATAAGTATATGTATTGCTACAGCATCCAGGGAGGCAAGAAGCTCTGGGAATATCGCACTGATGGCAGGATTACAGGGTCTGCAATAATTTCAGGGGATAAAGTATTATTCGGTTCAAGAGACAGCTACATATATATACTCGATCTTGAGAGCGGAAGGAAACTATGGAGCTTTGATACGGGCAATCCTGTCAGCAGTTCCCCGGCAATAACAGGTAACATGTTTTGTATTTTAACTGAAGACGGAAGGCTTCTGGCATTTGGTAAAAAGAATTAATATGATAAAAGTAGCATATCTGATAACAGGATCAGGGGATTCGTTTTATTGTGGCAACTGTCACCGCGACAGGCTATATATCTCTTCTTTGAAACATACCGGTAAAATAAATATGATCGGGGTTCCACTCTATTTACCTCCAATTGGCCGTGATTTCGGAGATGAGATAGAAAGTCCTGTTTTTTTTGGAGCAGTTTCAATGTTCTTGAGGGAAAGAGTTAAAATGTTCGAACATATGCCAGGATTTATGGATAAGATTCTTGATGCCCCTCCCCTTCTCAAACTGGCTGCACGGAAAGCGGGTGCAACAAGGACAGAAGGCTTCGAGGAGACAACCATCAGTATGATACGAGGTGACATGGCAAGCACGGCAAGAGAAGCCAGGAGGCTAGCAGATTTCCTGTCGGACGGGGGGAAACCGGATATTATTCACCTTGCAAATGCCTTAATTATGGGACTGAGTGGCCATCTGAAGGAATTACTTGGATCAAAAATAGTATGCTCCCTGCAAAATGAAGATGAATGGGTAGATGAGATGGTTGAACCATACAGATCACAGGCATGGGATCTGATTCATGAAGGGTCATCAAATATCGATCTTTTTATTAGCCCGAGTGAATACTATAAACAGGTAGTTATTAAAAAAACAGGTATTAAACCGGACAAGATACGTGTAGTCCCTTCCGGACTGGAAGAAGATATACAACTGCATCAGCTTAAAAAACTATTGAATCCGGCCATAGGATACTATTCAAGACTTAGCTATCAGAACGGGCTCGATAAACTGGTAGATGCATATATCGATATTATGGAAAACAACAGGATACCATCATTGGGGCTACATATTTGCGGTGGTTATACAGCCGATAATAAAACCTTCATTAAAGAACAGATAAGGAAACTCAGAAAAAGTGGCTTTGACGACCTGGTAAAGATGTATCCTTCGTTCTCAGGAAAGCATAAACAGGAATTCTTTAATTCAATAAGCCTGATGAGTGTTCCTGTAAGAAAATATGATGCATACGGCCTTTACCTCCTGACAGCCAATTCTGCAGGTGTACCTGTTATTCAACCAGCTACCGGGGCTTTCCCGGAAATAATAAAACAAACAGGTGGTGGTGTACTTTATAGCCCTGATACTGTGGAAAAATTAGCGGAAACTATCTGTGAAACAATCGAAGACAGTAAAAAGATTGATGAGATGAGCAAGATGGGAAGGGTTGCTATCGAAGAAAAATTAAGTTCAGGCAAAATGGCCGAAAAACTTCTAAAGTCATACAAAGAAATTTTAACCTGACAATGCAAATATAAATCAACATGCTGGAACTAAGAAGTATAAGTAGAGCGTTCCCGGGTAGAGGAACAGTACTTGATAAATTATCGCTGGTAGTAAAACACGGAGAAACTCTTGCCATAGCAGGACCTTCCGGATCAGGTAAAACAACCCTGCTCAATATCATCGGTCTTCTTGACAATCCGGATTCAGGGAATATATTCTTTAATAAGGATAATATAGGTAATTATGGCCCTGAGAAGGCGGCGGCATTCAGAAGGGATAATGTTGGATTTGTATTCCAGGAACACCACCTGCTGTCACATCTGACAATTTCAGAAAACATTTTTCTTCCTCTTCTTGCAGGTAAGAAAACAAATGATGCATTAAAAGAAACAGAAAAACATGTTGATTATCTTCTTAACAAAACGGGGATCGAAAAAACCAGGGATAAATTTCCTTGGCAGGTATCAGGGGGAGAAGCACAGCGTGCAACCCTGGTACGTGCCCTTGTAAACAGTCCCTCACTTTTACTGGCAGATGAACCGACAGGGTCGCTTGATTCAAGAAATTCGGATGAGCTGGCTGAACTGCTGCTCGAACTGAACAGGGATACCGGAATTACTATTATTGCTGTAACACACTCTGCAAAACTAGCCCGTAAGCTTGGAAAAACACTTTACCTTGAAGAAGGCACACTTAAATCAGGTTCATAATGAAAGGGAAAGTATGAAGCTTAACATATTCCATATTGCGTTAAGATCGGTTAAACATTATCGCACGGCAACCCTTTACCAGTTCCTTATTATCCTTGCTCTTTCATCAATAATAACGGGATCTTTACTGACTGGAAGGTCAGTAAGGAAAAGCCTGGCCGACACGAATATGGACAAATTATATGGCACAGGTTATTTTATCAGCGCAGGCAATAAGTACTTTCCTTACTCTCTATCTGACCGAATTAAAACAATCACCGGAAGCGGTGTAGAAGGAATATTGGAGACCGGTGGGTGGGCAACAAACTTCAATACAGGTACCTCGGCCCTTGATATAAAGGTATTCGGAGTTAAGAATTCTTTCTTTCTGTATAACGGTAAAAACGACAGCCTCCATATTAAAGAAGGTGAGACGATTATAAATTCAAAACTGGCTATTAAACTCGGGATTGAAAAAGGTGATGATATATTAATCAGGTTTCCTGATCCTTCTGATATCCCTGTTGAAGCACCTTTTACTCCGGAGGAAGATGCTTATGAATCGATGGTGCTGAAAGTGGTTGAAATACTTGAAAGCAGTGGCCCTGAATACTTTTCACTGGGAATAAACCAGACACAGCCGTTAAATATTTTCGTATCTCTAAATGAATTCAAAAACTATTTCAGCGGATCAGAAAAAATAAATCGAATACTTATACATAAGAATCTTAACCTCGGGCTTTCCGAAGCTGAAAATATTCTGGCCGATTCCTTTAATTTTGAAGATGCAGGATTTTATACTAGGTTCTCTGAATCCGCATCTCAGAATGAAATACTCTCAGATAGAATCTTTATAACTGATAATGAGTTAAGTCTGATAACCGGATTAGTGCCCGGATCCGGTCCTGTGATGACTTACCTGGTAAACAGTCTTGAAACAGAGAACTCAGCAACTCCCTACTCTTTTGTGTCTGCATTGCCCGGGGGATTATTCGAAAATGTCCCCGATAGCACACAGGTGATAATTAATGAATGGCTTGCTGATGACCTTGGTGCAAAGATAGGTGATAGCCTGAGTTTCACCTATTTTATAATGGGGCCCTACAAAGCCCTTGAAGAAAATAAACAACGTTTCGTTATAAGCGATATAATAGAAATGGATGATGAATGGTCAGACCCTCAACTGATGCCTCCTTTTCCAGGTATATCAGGGAGAGAATCCTGCAGTAACTGGGATGCTGGTTTCCGGATTGATATGAGTTTAATCAGGGATAAAGATGAGGATTACTGGAATATATACGGTGGTTGTCCAAAGGCATATATAAACTATGAAACAGGCAAGAAACTATGGGCAAATAATTATGGAACCGCAACAGCAATAAGGCTCCCAGGGGCAATCAATTTAGAAGAAACTCTTGAAAACCTGGAAGAGAACATTAAGCCCGGTGAGATGGGTTTCAGGATTAATAATATAAGAGATAAGGCACTTCTTGCTGCAAGTAACAGTGTGGATTTCAGTACACTTTTCCTGAGTCTTGGATTCTTCATCATACTGTCGTCTGTGATATTGCTCATACTGGTTGTCTCAATACAGTTTGAATCCCGGAAAGAACAGGTTTCCACCCTGAATGCTCTGGGTTTTGGCAGGAAAAAGATTTTCAGGCTATTTATTGTGGAATCTGTTCCCCTGGTCTTAACTGGAAGTATAGCAGGGATATTTACAGGCTTGCTTGTAAATAATCTTATAATTAAATCATTAAATTCAGTCTGGCAGGGCGCGGTACAAACAAATACTCTTAAAGCCTCTTCGGATCCATTAAGTATGCTGCTTGGGCTGACAATAACTTTATTCCTTGTAATGATAGTTATGATACTGCTGCTCAGAAATCATTTAAAAAGAAAAGAAAATGAAAGGATACCAGCAGTCAAAAAATCATTTGCAAAAATATCCCCTGTTATATTTACACTATCAGCATCTATCACCCTGGTCTTAGTTGCAGTATCGATAATAATAACCGGTAAAGAAACTTTATTATGGTTTCTCTGTGGTTTGATGGTATTTGTAACCTTCCTTCTGTACCTGGCAAAACTGATTTTCAGTAAATACCGGATATTAGGGAGAAGATCCCCTTCATCTGTTAATCCTTCGTGGTCATATTATGCCCATCACCCCGCTAGAGCTTTAACACCCGTACTATTTCTTGGAGCAGGACTCTTTACTGTTATTATAACCGGAGCCAACAGGAAAAGTTTTGATACCGAACTGTTGTCAAGGAGCAGTGGCACAGGAGGCTACCTCATCTGGGGTGAAACAGTTACTCCACTGATATACGATATGAATAGTGGCAGGGGTTGGTATGAATATAATCTGGATCAAGAACTATATAAAGATGCCTATTTTATACAGATACGTAAACAGGAAGGTAATGATGCCAGTTGCCTTAACCTGAACCAGGTGGAGACACCGCCGGTGCTGGGTCTGGATGTTACAAATTTCTCAAGAGACGGTGCCTTCTCATTTGCCAGTTTAATGAAAGGTCTGGAAGAAACTGACCCCTGGAGCTTTATAAACAGAAGGATGACAGGCAACACAATATATGGAATTATAGATCAGACAGTTATGCGATGGAACCTCGTGAAGGAAACAGGTGATACAATTTATATCCCTGCTGAAGATGGATCCATAATAAATATAATTATTGCCGCTGGATTAAAAAGTTCAGTCTTCCAGGGCAATATTATCATAGGCCTGGAAAACTTTAACGGGTTGTTTCCATCAGTCTCCGGCAGTAATATTTTTCTGGTGGATGGTAATGCCGATAATATTTACGCATACCTGGATGATCTTGCCAGGAGTCTTTCAGCATATGGTACGGAGTTAAGCCCCACTTATGAAAGGCTGGCTTCATTCTATGTGGTTACAAATACCTACCTTACAGTCTTCCTAACCCTGGGAGGTTTCGGACTGATCATGGGCGTAATAGGGCTTGGATTTGTACTGATTAGAAACCTTGATTTAAGGAAAACAGAATTTGCCCTGATGATTGCTGCAGGTTTCAGGTTGACCAGCCTGAGAAAAATGATCCTTAAAGAGCATATTTTAATATTATCAGCAGGTATTCTGGCAGGAACAGTCCCGGCACTTATAGCAACGCTGCCGTCATTATTATCTGATACAAAGGTGCCAGTTGTACTTCTGGGAATAATTATACTTGCAATTGCACTTGCAGGAGTGATCAGTATCCACCTGACCGTACGGAAAGCTGTAAGCAGAAGTCTTACTGAATCCCTGAGGAAAGAATAAGAGTCATTACTTTTTACCTACTGCTAAGAGGCTGTGCTCAGTCCTGAATACCATCATACCCTCTGTAATAGCCGGTGTGGTCATGCACACATCACCAAGAGGAAATTCCCCGGTGATTCTGAATTCCGGTCCTGCATCCACGATATATACAATACCCGGTACACTGGTAATATATATCTTTTCATCCGATGCAACCGGTGAGCTGAGGAAAAACTCGGCCTTACCTATTTTTTCCCTGTATATTTCTTCACCTGATATGGCGTTATAACACTGCACCTGTCCATTTAAGCGTACATTATATATGTAATCACCATATAACAACATTGACTGTATGTATGCACCTCCTCTTGGATAATACCATTCTATTCCTGCTTTGGATGTTTCATCTTCTTCAAGGGTAAGATCTCCTGTAGCTGATTTCTTTACTGCCATAACCGGAGAGAACCTGCCATGTGCACTGTTAAAATATACCAGGTCTTTGCCAATTACAGGAGTCGGAATTGGTATATCACCACCACCTGACATTTTCCATATTTCTTCACCTGTCAGGAAATCATATCCCCCACGATGTTTAAAACCATTCACAGCCACTATATCCCTGCCTTCGAAGCTATAGATATTAGGTGTTGACCAACCTGGGTATTCATCCCTCTCCGTTCTCCATAACTCCTTGCCGGTGGCCACATCGAAAGCAGCAACAAATGAATCTTCCAGGACATCAACCTGTACTATTACCACTCCCTTATGAATTATTGGTGAGCTTGCAAATTCCCATTCAGCAGCCTCTGCAATAAAGAATGCAGACCGGAGAAGTCCGAAATCTTTTGACCACAGAAGTTTACCATCCATATCATAACAATACAGGCCTTCAGAACCAAAGAATGCCACAACATATTGTCCATCGGTTGCAATTGTAGTATTGGCATGTGTTGACATCGGATGTCTTTTTACTTCAGGTACACCTTCACAGGCAGTCTCTTCCCATACTTTTTTGCCACTTTTCTTATCAATACAATAAACCTTCCATTCATGGTATGAATCATCTTCAACGGGCTGCACATTCCCACTCATAAAAGTCCTGAGACCACTGGTATCCTTTTCACTCACTGCAGTGGTGATAAATATCTTTTCACCCCAGATCACAGGGCTGGATAGTGAGAGTCCGGGTATATCTGTTTTCCATAATATTTCAGCTTCGCTTCCGATACCCCATGAATTGGGTAGATCCACATCATTAAGGACACCTGAGGCATAATAACCCCTGTATGATGGCCACTGAAGTTCAGGATCCGGATTGTTATTCTGGCATGCACTTAAAAGAGATATGAACAATAACAGTGAGACTAGGAACAAGTTCTTCATGATATCGAGTTATTTATTGACGCAATATAATACTTAATGAGAAAAGGCAGCAAAAATAAAGGCACATCTTTAATAGGAACCTCCTTAAACAATTATAATATTTAAGTCAGGTTAATTCGCAGTTAACGCTGGAAGAATATATTCTTCAACCAGGTCTGCCGGATATACTTCTGGATCATTCTGAAAGTAACCACAATAGAATTGTATTATCATATCCTCATCAGGAAAAATAAAAAGAACCTGTTCTCCCCATCCCATTCCGAAGTATGTATAATACTCCTTCTCCTTTACCTCAAATGTATTTCTCCACCACTGGTAACCATATGAATCAATATAAGGATGAGCAGTTGAGAATGTTATCCTTTCCTTATGTGATTCCCTTACCCACTCACTTGATATTATCTGATTGCCCTTCCAGATTCCTTCATTCAGAAAGACCAGACCAATCTTACATAGCTCCCTGGCACTCATAAACAAACCGCCGGAGGCGAAAAACCTGCCGTTGTTGAATATCTGGAATAGATAGTCCTGATTATAGATTCCCAACGGATTTAATAGATAACTATCAAGGAATTCTTCGAGAGTATATCCCGAGCTTTCTTCCACAATTGCAGCAAGGACATTTGTTGTTCCGCTGTTATAAACAAATCTTGAACCCGGTGAATATTCCAACGGACGTTCGAGAACCCACCTTATAGGGTCTTCACTGTTGAAAAGCGGGGTATGATCATTCAGGGGATGACCTATTGGATATGTATGCTCATCCCATGGCAATCCAGAACTCATGGTTAACAGGTGTTCAATAGTTATTTCTGACTTTTCCCCTGTAAAAATATCGGAATACTCCGGCAGGTAAACAGATATTCTATCATTAACACTTCCTATGAATCCCTGGTCAATTGCCAGACCAACAAGTGCAGATGTTATACTTTTGCTGATTGAAGCCATGTAATGATCGGTATCCCGGTTATACGTCATAATTTCGCCATCTGAACCAAAAGGGTCATGATTTAAGGCATAACCTTCAAAGTACTCCTCAAATACAAGTTTGTTATTCTTTAATACGATAATACTGTGTATCCTGTGCAAGGGGTCAGCAATCAAAGCTTCCATCATTTCCCTGAACCCGTCTTCATCGAGTCCCTCATCTGATAATGTACTGACTTCAAGTCCGTCACCAATATCTTGAGGTTTTGAATACTCATAGATTACATCCTTATTCTTCTCACATGAAAAAAGAAGAATTATTGCAAGAAAAATTAAGTTTAAGTATTGTCTTTTCATGGCTGGTTCAGATAGGTCCCTACTGTAGAGACCGTTCAGCTGAGAATTACCCTTAGAAAAATATGAAACCCTTCGTAATTATAACTGAGACTTTTAGCAAATAATCCCCATAAACTTTTTTAAACCATTTCAACCTTATCAACTTTTTCAACAAAAAAAAGCTGCCAAATGGCAGCTTTTTTTGGGATAATTTATATCTATCCCAGATAAGTTCTGAGCAATTTGCTCCGCGACGTATGTCTTAATCGCCTTATTGCTTTTTCTTTTATCTGTCTCACTCTTTCACGAGTCAGCCCAAATTTCTCACCTATCTCCTCAAGTGTCATTTCCCGACATCCGATCCCGAAGAAAAATCTTATTATATCCCTCTCCCTTTCTGTAAGGGTAGTCAGGGCCCTGTCTATCTCACGGGTTAAAGATTCGTTTATCAAAGATTTATCAGCTATTGGAGAGTCATTATTTGGCAGGACATCCAGCAGACTATTATCTTCACCTTCAACAAAGGGAGCGTCGACCGATACATGGCGACCTGATACTTTAAGGGTATCGGTAACCTTCTCTTTTGGAAGTTCAAGCACATCAGCCAGTTCTTCTGGTGATGGAGTACGTTCGTTTTCCTGCTCGAATTTGGAGAATGCCTTATTGATCTTGTTAAGCGAACCAACCTGGTTCAATGGTAATCTGACTATTCTCGATTGCTCAGCGAGAGCCTGCAGGATACTCTGGCGTATCCACCATACAGCATAGGAAATAAACTTGAAACCTCTTGTTTCATCAAATTTCTCGGCTGCTTTTATCAGGCCCAGGTTGCCCTCGTTAATAAGGTCGGGCAGGCTTAATCCCTGGTTTTGATATTGCTTTGCCACAGAAACGACAAAACGAAGGTTTGCCTTGGTCAATTTTTCCAAAGCAGCCCTGTCTCCTTTCTTTATTCTCTGTGCTAATTCAACTTCTTCCTCAACGGTGATCAACTCTTCCTTACCAATTTCCTGAAGGTACTTGTCCAAAGACGCACTTTCCCGATTGGTGATGGATTTGGTAATCTTAAGTTGCCTCATTTATGCCTCCTCAAAAATTTTCGCAAAGATACTTATTTTATTAATACTAAACAAAATTATAAATCCCAAAAAATGATCAGGCGAGCACTCTGTCGCATAATCAGTAGGTTATTTAATTAAACTGGTTGGAAAATGTTTTTATTGCCTGAACTGATAACTAAAATATGTACCATTCGACTGTAAACCTTTGAGCGATTTCAGTTCAGTTCCATCCTTAGTTGCCTCTTTAATATCCTCGTAGCTATTTACATCTTTCCCGTTTACTTCAAAAATAACATAACCTTCACGTATACCCAGATCTTCGAACCGGCCATCCTGCACCCTGGTTACTCTCATTCCATTTGTAATCCTGTACTCACTTCTTTCAGCCAGTGTAAGAGGCTCGAGCCGTACACCGAAAATAATACCTCCGTCTTCTACCTCCACTTTAACCACATCTAATCCACCGGCAATGTTTCTCAACACCATGTCATAATCCAGCCTCCTTTTATTCCTCAATACTACCACCTGCACCTTATCGCCAGGCCTTTTCTTGCTTACCTGCTCCGTAAGTTCTGCTGTTGTATCAGTATTTTTGCCATCGAATTTCAGAATAACATCTCCTGACTTCATACCCGCTTCATCTGCAGCTCCGCCTGGAACAATATCCGTGACATAAACACCTTTTATTTCATCAATATTTGTTGTTTCAGCCAGCTCTGATGTTACATCAGTTATGTTTACCCCAATAATAGCCCTTTGTACCTCACCATATTCCCTGAGATCTTCCACTACTTTCTTGACTATATTAACTGGTATGGCAAAAGAATTACCCGCATAGGTTCCGCTGGGCGATATAATGGCAGTGGTGATACCAACAAGCTGACCACTTGTATTTACCAATGCTCCGCCGCTGTTTCCAACATTCAGGGCAGCATCAGTCTGAATAAATGATTCGATCCTGTACTGTGAATCAAGCAAACCGAGGCTGCGACCCTTTGCACTGACTATGCCTGCAGTAACAGTTGATGTGAGATTAAATGGGTTTCCAATAGCTATTACCCACTGTCCTAGCTTCAACTGATCACTGTCACCATATCTTACATAAGGTAATTCCTTTGAATCAATCTTCAGAAGTGCAATATCAGTACTCGGATCACGTCCTATGACAGTTGCATGAAATGTCCTGTTGTCATTTAATGTTACATCAACCTCATCAGCTCCTTCAATAACATGATTATTTGTGATTATGTAGCCGTCAGAACTCACAATAACACCGGATCCATATCCCCTAACTTCCCTGGGCCGGCTGTATTGTTCACCATAGAAGAATTCCATAATAGGATTCTGGTAATAGTTGTCCTTAATAGTTTTGGTTTTTACGTGAACAACCGTATGAACAATATTCTCTGCAACTTCCGAGAAATCTACCAGGCCTTCCTGGGGAACAGTAAAAACATTGGTAAAATGTGCCGGCACCTGTCTTTCAGCGCCTTCTTCCCTGTCGATAACAGGTTCGTCTAAAAACCTGGTATATACAAACAGTGCCACCAGTGCACTCAGAATAGCTATTGCTGCTATTCCTGCTATTTTTCTTCCTTTCATAATATTTTAAATTTACCTTTATTAAACAATATATTATCAAAAACTCAAAAACTGTACCTTTGTAAAGGTTTACTATATTTATAACCACTACATAGTATGTTTTGTTACCTAAATGTCATATTTTTTTTGTAAACCTGACAACTTTTCATAAGGGTTTAACAAGTATTTAACCAAATGCAAATTATTTTTAACAAATACCATGGAACCGGCAATGATTTTATCATTGTTGATAACCGGGAGGATAAGATCAAACCTGATAATGAAAACCTGATAAAATATTTATGTAACAGGCATACAGGTGTAGGCGCAGATGGCCTGATACTGGTGTATGATCATGCAATACATGATTTCGAAATGAAATATTTCAATTCCGACGGCAGGGAGAGCACCATGTGCGGAAACGGAGGCAGATGTGCTGTCGCATTCGCAGAAAAAACAGGACTTGGTAAAGGAACAGGCTCTTTCCTTGCAACTGATGGATTACATAAATACAAAATTTCAAATGATATAATATCAATAAGCCTGTGCGATGCAAGGCCACCTGCAATTATAGGGGGCAATCATTTCATTGACACGGGTTCACCTCATTATATTATCAATGTTCCGGATTGTACGAAGATCAATGTGCTTGAGAAAGGCAGATCAATAAGATGGTCAGACATTTTTACACCCGGAGGAATAAACGTGAATTTCGTAGAGCATACAGCTGACGGGATATTCGTTCGTACTTATGAACGGGGAGTTGAGAATGAAACACTTTCATGCGGAACAGGTGTGACTGCGGCAGCTATATCCAGCAAATGGAATAAAAGATACGGCAAATACAATGTTAATGTAGATACTCCGGGGGGAAAGTTGTCTGTGAGCTTTGAACTTGGCGAGAAGCTTATTACCGGAATATACCTCAGCGGACCTGCCGCGTTTGTTTTCGCCGGGGTATTTGAGATTTGAGAGTATACTTTTAAGTCAAACAAATAATAAAATATCATGAAAAAATCATTAATGGCTTTTTACCTGACTGTCATTGCCGTATTTATTTCTGCACCGGGAGCATTATCACAACCCGGCATGACTGATATCTATGAAAAAATTGAACAGGTGACTAATAATTTCGAATCTCTTGGTCACAGGCTCGATGTCCTGGAGAAAATGATTGATGACATCTACTGGTATAATAAAGTTGGTGATATAGCCTATATTGACAAGGTGTATATGACAGGGCCTCCTCTGGCTCATGAGCCTAACCCAACTGCCCAGGGAGCAGGTAATCCGGTTAAATTCTGGTCGTACATATTCATTCCAAGTACGGCTGAAAATGGCAAGAAATACCCTCTTCTTGTTTTTCCCCATGGTGGAGTGCATTCTAATTTAAGCACTTATTATACCCACATAATTAGAGAATTACTGACCCAGGGATATATTATAATCGCAGCAGAATACAGGGGTTCGACCGGTTACGGGGCTTCACATTACAGGAAGATAGATTATGGCGGACTGGAAATAGAAGATGTGGACGCCAGCAGGCAATATATGATAGATAATTATGATATAGTTGATAAGAACAGGATTGGTATACTGGGTTGGAGTCATGGTGGATTAATAGCCCTTCATAATATCTTTGAGCACCCGGATAATTACGATGTAGCTTTTGCCGGCGTACCTGTAAGCGACCTTATTGCACGTATGGGTTATAAAACACAGGATTACCGTGACCTTTATTCAGCTGATTATCACATAGGTAAAACAGCATATGCCGATGTGGAGGAATATCGCAGGAGATCCCCCGCATGGCAGGCACATAAATACCAGGGTACGCCATTATTAATCCATACCAATACAAATGATGCAGATGTTAATGTGCTTGAGGTTGAACACCTGATTAAATCATTGAAAGCTGAAGGGAAAAAGAATTTTGAGTACGAGATATTTCAGGATATCCCTGGAGGACATTCGTTTGACAGGATGGATCATATGACTGCCAAGAACATAAGGATGAAAATATATAAGCACCTTAATGGTGTGCTGAAACCGGATAATCCCTTCAACTCGGTTAAAGACCTGCAACGGGCTGGATATGGGTATGAATAAAACGAATTACACAAATTATTACTAATTATCACGGATAATATACACTTTGACAAAAACGATTACTTATTTCTTCAACAGTAGAGACGTAAGGCTTTGCGTCTCTAAAATAGCATTAGTCATATTTTTTGCATGTCTTTGGGTTACAGGTATATCCCAGGTAAATAATTATATCCGGGAGTTTGTAGATGACACTGCTTTCAGGCATGCAGGTATATCAGTATGCTTCAGGGATGCCTCTACGGGCAAAATGATCGCTTCATATAACGAGGATATGGAACTGGGTAGTGCCTCGGTGATGAAGCTCGTAACAACTGCAGTTGCTCTGGAAATGCTGGGCCCTGATTTCAGGTTTGTAACAAGGCTTGGGTATACAGGTGAATTTAACGCTTCTGATTCAAGCCTTAATGGGTACCTGGTAATAAAAGGTGGGGCCGACCCAACGATGTTATCAGAATATTTTCCTGGCTATCATAACAATATTATCGATACCTGGGCTGATACATTATATAATAAAGGGATCAGGAAGATAAAGGGGTCAGTTTTGGCAGATGCACAGATTTTTGATTATCACCCTGCACCGGGAGGATGGAGCTGGTCAGACCTGGGTAATTACTACGGGGCAGGCGCTCATGGTATCTGCCTATTTGACAATATGTACCGAATCCATTTCAAAACAGGAGATGAAGGAAGCAAGCCTGAAATTACAGGTATTGAACCTGATATACCGGGCCTGATAATTGAGAACAGGCTGACCTCGTACGGTAACAGGGATAATGGCTATGTATATCTTGAGCCTTATGGAGACCATGCTATAATCAGGGGAGAAATACCACCCGGCAGGAATGATTTTGTATTAAAAGCGTCAATCCCAGACCCTCCTATGCTGGCAGCCAGGTTGTTACAGGAAGAGCTGACTGAAAGAGGCATGGTTTTCGAAAAACATGCAACAAGCCTGAGACTCTCCCCATCAGTTACTGATGAATACCGTCTATCACCAAAAGTAGTGATATATACATCCTATTCACCGCCACTATCTGAAATAATTACAGCAACCAATACTGAAAGCCTGAATATGTTCGCAGAACAGCTTCTGAAATATATCGGCCTGCTCTATACAAACCAGGAGCAGGCATCCACTGAGGCAGGCCTTGAAGCTGTGAAGGAGTATCTTGAATATCTCCTGGGTGATACCAGAGGCCTGTATATTAATGACGGAAGTGGTTTATCGCGGGCCGATGCAATAAGTGCTTCCTTTATTACATCTCTGCTTCACTTTATGAAAAGTAAAAGCAGGTATTCAGATTATTTTTATGAATCACTGCCTGAAGCAGGTAAATCAGGTACACTTCAGGATTATTTCAAAGATGCTCTTTTCACCGGTAAGCTAAGGGCAAAAAGCGGTACCTCAACAAGGATCCGGAATTATGCCGGGTATTTTGAGACATCAGAAGGGAAGGATATGGCTTTTGCCGTGCTGGTTAACAACTTTGATTGTACCAGCAGTGAGGTAACCAGCCGTGTTGAAAAGCTGCTGAAGAACGTAATTGAAGGAAATTAAGTAGGTACTGGATACTGGTTGCTCATTCAAAGTATAAGCCCTAAACCCCTTCTATGTTGAAAAACAAATTTAGGATACCCTTTTTTTATGTTTTATTGAATTGTTGATAACATAAGCCTGGAAATTATGTTATCAATGATTCAATACTTTTCTACCAATTTTTATGCATTCTTCT
>Ga0315544_1000086_pt1 | contig 86548 bp, 88 predicted proteins | sample SalMarSW160130MG_2_FD_202543 | JGI IMG/M metagenome (GOLD analysis project Ga0315544, IMG submission 202543) | Salt marsh sediment microbial communities from the Plum Island Ecosystem LTER, Massachusetts, United States - Salt Marsh Sediment SW1601-130 ...
GCCGAAGACATCGACTACTTCCTCAGTCTGTCAGGAGAGAGACACAACGACATCTACGACGCCGCACCCGTGACGGATTCGGACGTCGCCGATGCGATCGATGCAGCGACCAGCCTAGCAGGGAAGTTGCGCGCCTGGCTGGACGTCCGTGCCCCGGACGAGCTGTAAGAATCGCCGCCGGGACCTCGAAGGGCCTCACGCTGTGGCACAGCTTCCGTGTGTCCGATGAATGCGGTAAGGGTTCTCCGATTCGCCGAGCTTGAGACTTCGCAATCGAGTTGCTGCTTCGACAAACGCAAAGAGGAGGGAGGAGTCAATCCTTGGATCAGACACAGCGTCATATGTAGACTACAATCTCAAGGATATGACAGATAGACCCTCAGTGCGAGAGCGAGTCCGCAAAGCCAGCAAGCGCGCAGTTGGCTTGATCAAGAAGGTCGTCTTCTGGAGGATTCCGGCCCTCGCCTTCTGGTTTTGGCTCCTTGCAGTACAGGGAAGACAGACAGAACTCGATTGGCTGAAGCACGTGTGGGTGCTTGCCCTTCTTCCCATTGTGGGGCTTCTCCTCGGGAAACCTCGGATCCTCGTTGCATCCTTCCCACTCTCTCTGCCGTTCTACTACTTCGTTGGGTTCCCGAGTGTGATGGTCTACGACGCTTCCAACACGATCCTAACGTTGTTTCGAACAGCGTTTACCGGTGCTCGCCAAGCTACACGAAGCCGTCTCTTCGTCTGGCTGCTTGCTCTTGTGTATGGAGCAATACTGCTGGCTATCTCGCTCTTGGGCAGCAAGGCGGCATTGTGGCCCCTTGCGTGGGCAGCACTGGGAGTGGGTATCCCGTTGGTGACGATCGTCGGGTTGCGCTGGGCGATGGACCCGTTTGTCTTGCCAGGCCTCCTTCTCAGAACCTCGCTTCATGCAATTCGGCTTTGGGCTGCAGCGAATGTGCAGCTTGAGATTAGTGAGCAGGAGACCCGGAGCAAGATCGAGACAGCCGGAAGATGGCTTGCGAAATCGCTTCTTGATGAGAACCACGAATCCGGCGTGTCACGTGCGGTCCGACACCTTTGCATCCCAGTATCGCTCGCCGGGCTGGCTACGCTGTTCCTTGTCCTCTCACTGGGGTTCGGGTTCTCGTACTACGCAATGTGGGAGGCGAAGAGCGCATTCCATGCATCGAGTCCTGTATCACTGCCCATTGCCCTCTACTATGCCCTCAGCGTCGGTGTGACCGCTCCCAGCGGTACTATGGTACCCGTGGCGTGGCCGGCGTTCATCGTGCAAGGGATCCAGCATGCGTCTTCGGTGTTCGTTGTCGCGTTGATACCTGGCGCGTTGTTCTTCAGCCTCTCCGTTAGGAGGAATGAGTACTATTGCGAAGCGAACTCACACATCCTAGACACTAGGCAAATCCTGCTGAACCTCTGGAACGAGAGCAAAGAACGAGAGACCAAGGCAAAGGATAGGAAATCCAAGCGTGAGAAGCCCCAGAGCATGCGGGAAGCCCTAGGGCGCCTCGCCGATGCAATCGCGAAAGCAGGCTCGTCAGACACCAAAGACGACCAGACTGCAGATGAAGGAGGTTCCGGCAGTGACCAGTCGGGCGAGCCTGACGCCTCCGTCGGGCACTAGGGAATCGACTGAGGCCATCCTGCGAGTTGCGAAAGGACGGGCGCCGGGTGGCGCCCGCCCATGTCTCTCTTCCTTGCTGAAGGCAGGCCTTCAGCGAATCACTGTACGATCAGGTTCTCCGAGAAGCGATCGGTGTCGGCGAGGAGAAACTCCTCGGTCGTCTGAAGGGCGTTGACCGGACAGACGTCGACGCACTGCGCGCAGAACGTGCAGCGGGCGACGTACATTCGGATCTTGTTCTTCTCTTCCCCCTCCGGCTTGTACAGCTCGATCACGCGCGCCGGGCAGACGCGCGCGCACAGCCCGCACCCGATGCACGTCTCCCGGTCGTAGGCGATCTTCCCCCGCAGGTCCTTCGGCGTCGGGATCGGCGGATGGATCGTCGCCTGGCCGATGGCGACCTTCTTCAACATGGCGGTGACCGAACGCGGCATGTACTTGACCGGGAACGGGTTCGTCGCCGGTTTGCTGAACAGCTGCTTCATGAGCGTTCCGAAGATCACGGTTCCTCCTAGACGAATCGATCGAGCGCCAGCAGGAGCATCCCGAGAAGGGAGACCCCGGTAACCGGCAGCCAGAACAGGCGGGTCACCTGGCCGACCTTCAGCCGGGCGAATCCGACCCGCACAGTAATGACGGCGACGAAGATCACGACGAACACCTTCACCAGGAAGAAGGCGACGTCGATCAGCCCGCCCCAGGCGCCCGTGACGTGGAACAGGTTCGCCAGCCCGTACGGGAAGAAGAGGGCGACCATCAGCGACGCCATCGCGACCATCTTGATCGCGTCGCCGAGGTAGAACATCGCCAGGTTCCGTCCCGAGTACTCGGCCAGCAGCCCGCCGGCGATCTCCGTCTCCGCCTCGGGGATGTCGAACGGGATCTTCGCCAGCTCGGCCGGGGTGACGATGAACAGCGACAGGAACAGTAGCAGCAGCCCGATGAATCCGATCGGTCCGACGAGCCCCCACAGCGGGTTGGCGGCGAGGGTCGTCAGGGAGAAGATCGGCTGGCCCGGCAGGACGACCGACAGCCGCCACGCGATCGACAGGAACGTGATCGCGAGCGGAAACTCGTACGCCATCATCATCACCATCTCGCGCTGCGCGCCGACGGTGGCGAACGGCGAGCCGGCGGCGAACCCGCCGACGACCATCGCCAGCGAAGGGACGGCGAGGAGGTAGAGGATCAGGATCAGGTCCCCGTATCCGCCGAGGAGCGGCTTGAATCCGCCGAGCGGAAGGTAGAACAGCAGGGTCCCGACGGCGGCGAGCGACAGGAGCGGCATCAGGTTGTACAGCCACCCCACCGCGTGATCCGGCACGACGTTCTCCTTGACCATCAGCTTGACGACGTCGTAGAACGGCTGCCTGAGCGGCGGGCCGATCCGGCCCTGCATCTGCGCCGCGAGCTTCCGGTCGAACCCTTTGTACACCATCCCGAGGAGCGCGCCCCCGAAGAGGATCACGATCCCCTGCCAGACGGCGTGCACGATGGTTGCGCTCATCCGCAGATCCTCCTTGTCTTCTCCCGCGACAGCCGGACGAGCTCCGTCTTCGTCTTCACGGACTCCGCTCCGACACCGTCGACCAGGTGCACCCGGTCCATGCAGCACATGCACGGGTCGATCGACGCCGCGACGATCGGGATGTCGGCCACCTCGTCGCCGAGGAACTTCGGCACCCAACCGATCAAGTTCCCGTACGTGGGCGCCCTCACCTTCCAGACCGCCATCTCCTCGACGTCCTCCTCGAGCCGCACGTAGTGGAAGACCTCTCCGCGCGGCGCCTCGTGACGCCCGATCCCCTCGCCGCTCGCCTTCTTCAGCGCGGCGAGGAGCGCGGGGACCTTCGGGATCGACGTCAGCTCGCCCTCGGGGAGGTTCTCGAGGCAGAACTCGATGATCTCGATCGCCTGGCCGACCTCGAGGAGACGGACGATGATGTTGTCGAACACGTCGCCGATCGGCTCGGTCCCGTAGTCCTCCGGCGTGATCGCGTGCAGGTCCATGTCGGCGTACGCGAGGTACGGCATGTCGACGCGGACGTCCTTCTTCACGCCGGACGCGCGGGTCGTCGGACCGACGGCGCATAGCGCGACCGCCTGATCGTAGGTCATCACCCCGATATTGCGCGTTCGCATCTCGACCGACTTGTCGTGAAGGAACGCGTCGATCAGGTCCTGCAGCAGACGCTTGTAGTAGTCGAGCGCCTCGTAGGCGAGCGGCGCCTTCTCCTTCGGGATGTCGCGCCGAACGCCGCCGAAGATCGGGATCGCGTAGTCGACGCGGTTCCCGGTCAGCTGCTCGAGGAGGTCCATCGCCTTCTCGCGGACCTTCCACACCAGGTGCAGCAGCGTGTCGAACCCAAGCTCGTGCGCGCCGATCCCGGCCCAGAGCAGGTGCGAGTGGATCCGCTCCAGCTCCCCGATGATCGTTCGGATGTACTGCGCTCGGGGCGGGACCTCGATCCCCGCGGCGTTCTCGACCGCTTGCGTGAACGCCAGCGGATGCGAGATCGAGCAGATCCCGCAGATCCTCTCGGCGAGGTACAGCGTCTGGATCAGGTTCCGCCGCATCCCCATGTACTCGATCCCGCGATGGACGAAGCCGGGCTTGATGTCGACGCCGACGATCCGCTCGCCGTCGAGCTCGAACTGGAACCGGATCGGTTCTTTCAGGGCCGGATGGACCGGCCCGACTGGCACGGAGTAGCACGCGGTGCTCCCACCGACCTCGAGGTCGATCGAACGGTTATTCATCGCGCTCCTCCCACTTCACCAACCGCTTGACCTGCTTGTCGGTCTCCGCTTGGAGGTCCTTCCGCCACGGATGGATCGTCATGTCCTCGGGGAGGAAGAGGTTCCGGTCGTCGGGGATCCCTTCGACCTCCAGTCCGAAGAACTCGTGCTTCTCCCGCTCCGATGTCTGCGCTCCGGGAAGGAGATCGCAGATCGTCGGGAGTCGGAAGTCGTTCTTCGGCACGACGGTCCGGATCGTGAGGGTCGCCTCGCCGTACCGCTCCCCCCAGCCGGTCGTGAAGTGGTAGTTGAACGCGACGTCGTCGCCGAGATCGTCGCCCGAGATCACGGTCAGGTGCGGGTTGTACTCCGCACACAGATAGGCGACCGCGTCGTGGAGATCGCTTCGGTCGACCGTGAGCCAGAGGTCGTACACCGATTTCGGAGCGACCGTCCCGACCTTCCTCTCGACCGTCCGATCGTCGAGGACCTTCTCTCCCAGGGATTCCTTGAAGGAGGAGAGGATCTGTTCTGGATTCATCCGCTCACCCCTGTCTTCTCCAGTGTCTCGAGCTTGGCCACCGCCTTGACGATGCCGTCGATGATCGCCTCGGGTCGCGCCGGGCAGCCGGGGACGTAGACGTCGACCGGGATCACCTCGTCGACCGGTCCGACCATGTTGTACGACTCGTAGAAGACGCCACCGGTCGCGCCGCAGCCGCCGACGACGATCACCGCCTTCGGGTCCGGCGTCTGGTCGTAGATCCGCTTCAGCCGCGGGCGCATCGGCCGTGTGACGCCGCCGGTGACCAACAGGACGTCCGCGTGCCGCGGCGTTCCCGTCAGCATGATTCCGAACCGTTCCGTGTCGTACCGCGGCGTCAGCGCGGCGACGATCTCGATGTCGCACCCGTTGCAGGACCCCGTGGCCACGTGGAAGACCCACAACGCCTTCTTGAACGATCGTGGTAGCGCCATATCACTCACCTAGCCAGTACGAGGATCACGAAGACCACGGCGAGCACCCCGACGAACCACGCGGCGTAGTCGTTGAGAACGCCGGTGTGGAGCGCCTGCACCCGTCGGTAGTAGCCGGAGAGGCCCTCGACCATTCCCCAGTAGAGGTGCCGACCGCGGACGTGCAACGCCGCGGAGTCCTCCGGCTCTTCGTTTCCGGAGAGGAAGACCTTCGTCTGCCCGGTCCCCCGCTTGTAGTTCTTCTTGCCGAGGGAGCGCACGGCGAAGCCGACCGCCAGGACGCCGAGGAACAGGAGCGCCCAGGCGATCGGATTCCACGCGCCGAAACCGGATGAGATTCCGTTCATCGTTATCCTCCTCCCAGAACGAGCCCGATGTACGCTTCGCGACCGTACCACAAGGCGTTCACCGCCGGTGTGACGATCCGGTCGACGAAGAAGCCGGGGAAGAGGCCGAAGGCGACGACCACGAGGGCCAGCGCCACCATCGGGACCATCATCCCCATCGGGGCCTCGCCGCCGAGCCCCTCCTGCCTCGCTCCGAGGAACGCGGCCTGGAAGACCTTGACGAACACCGCGAGCAACAGGATGCTCGACAGGATCGCGATCACCGCCAGGAACGGGCTCAGCTTGAACGACGCCTCGTAGATCAGGAACTTCGAAGCGAATCCGTTGAACGGCGGGACGCCGGCGAGGGCGAACGCGCCGACGAGGAACAACACGCTCGTCCACTTCATCGAGTGCGCCAGCCCGCCCATTCGGTTCAGATCCCGTGTCCCCGTCGCGCGGACGATCGCACCGCTGGCGAAGAACAACAGGCCGATGCACGCGGCGTCGTTCAGCATGTGGAAGATCCCGCCCTGCATCGCGACGAAGCCGTAGTCCGGCTTGGCGACACTCACCGCGAGCCCGACGCCGACGCCGAGGAGCATGTACCCGATCTGCGACACGGCGCCGTAGGCGATCAACCGCTTGATGTCGTTCTGGATCAGGGCCATCGTCACCCCGACGAAGATCGTCAGCAGCGCCAGGACGATCAGGATCCACCCGAGCGCCGCGACGGAGATCGTCAGGCCGAACAGCGTGAACAGCACCCGAAACAGCCCGTACAGGCTCGCCTGGCTGTTGGCGACGAGGACCGCCGACATCGGGGCCGGGGCCTCGCCGTACGCGTCCGGCGCCCACATGTGCAGCGGCACCGCGCCGGCCTTCAGCGCCAGACCGGTGAGGAGCAGCCCGAGGGCGACGATGTCGATCGTGCTCCCGGTCAACGCGCCCGCGAGGTACGCGATGTTCAGCCCGCCGTACTGCCCGTACAGCAGTCCGACGGCGAGGAGGACGAACAGACCGGACAGCGTGTACAGCGCCATCACCTTGAATCCGGCTTCCTGCGAGGTCTTCAGCCAGACGCGGAAGCCGATCAGGCCGCAGGCGGCGATCGACGTGACCTCCAGGAAGACGAAGAAGTTGAACATGTCGCCGGTCAGCTCCATCCCGAAGATCCCCGCGGTGAGGAGCATCAGCAGGGAGTAGAACAGCGTCCCGCCGGAACGCCCCTTCCAGTACGAGAAGGAGAAGAAGGCGCCGGTCAGCGTGATCAGCGCGGTGATCAGGGCCATGAACGCGCCCATCCCGTCGACTTCGAGGAGGATCCGAATCGGAACGCTCATCCCCGATGGGAGCGGGACGGCGAAGCCGTGCCCGCCGAGCACGTACAGGCTCGGAGCGCCGGCCTGGCCGAACACGCTCGCAGCGAGGAGGCCGGCGAACGCCGCGGTGATCGCCGCGATGAATCCGACAAACGTGTTCCGCGCCGTCCGACCGAGCTTCCCGATGAGCGGAACGGCGAACGCTCCGAGCAGTGGGATCGCGATCAGGAGCACGGGTGCGTGATTCGTCAGTGCGGTCATCCTCGGAGCTCCTTTACTTTCCGAACGTCGAGCGTCCCGTAGTGGCGGTGGATGAACACCGCGAAGGAGAGGAGGAGCGCCGTCGTCGCCAGGCCGATGACGATGCTCGTCAGCGTCAACGCCTGGGGCGTCGGCAGGACCATCCGCTCCGCCTCCGGGGCGAACGTCCAGATCGGCGCGATGCCGCCGGTTCGGTATCCGAGCGTCACCAGGAACAGGTTGACGCCGGTCTCGACGAGCGAGACCCCGATCACGAGCTTGATCAGATTGCGCTTGAACAAGAACGTGTAGATTCCGAACACGACCAGAAGCGCCGCGACGACGAACGGGAGGTTCCCGATGTTCATTCGGTCTCCTCCTTTCGAGCTCCGACGAGCATCACGATGACGACGGCCGCGATCCCGGTCATCACCTTCAGCCCGACCGCCCAGTTCATCAGCGGAAGCGTCCCGGCGGCGTTGAACACGCCGGCGCTCGGTCCGATCGGGACCGAACCGCCGAACAGCGGACCGGAATTGGCGAGCAGGTTGTAGAAGAACGCGGTGCCGATTCCCACGAATCCGAGTGCCAGGAACGCCAGCGCGCCGATCTCCTCGAGCGTCTGAAGCAGATGCTGATTCAGGTGGCCCTTGATCCCCGCGGCGCCGAACGCGACGAGAAGGAGGGCGAACGCGCTCGCGACGACGGCGCCGCCTTGGAACCCCCCGCCCGGCGTCAGGTGGCCGTGCATGATCACGTAGAAGCCGAAGACGAGCGCCAGCCCGTAGACGAGCCGCGTGATCGTTCGGACGATGATGGACATTCCGGTGTTCATACCTCGTCCTCCCGTAGCTTCCGGAACAGCGCCAGAACGCCGACGACGGCGGCGAACAGGACGGTCGCCTCGCCGAGGGTGTCGAATCCGCGGTAATCGAAGACGACGGCCGTCACCACGTTGTTCGCGGCGACCTCGACCTGCGTGTTGGCGATGAAGTAGTCGTCCATGTCGGCGAACGACGGCTCACCGAACGGCCGCATCGACGTCGCGGCCAGCAGGAGGAACGCGCCGACGAACAGGAACGCGACAAGAACGGCGGCCTTTCTCATTCCTCCTCCTTTCTCCGCGTGCGTCGCACCGCGATCACGTAGATCGCCGTGGTCAGGGCGGCCCCGATTCCGGCCTCGGCGATCGCGACGTCGGGCGCTTGCAGCATGTAGAACTCGAGCGCTACCAGCAGGCTCGCGGCCGCGAGGGCCAGCACCGAGGAGATGAGATCCTTGAACCAGACCGCGAGCGCCCCGCCGACCGCGATCAGCACGAGGACGATGACGTGAAGAACGCTCTGCACGATCATGATCGGTCCTCCAATTTGTCCACGACCGCCCCCTTCGGCTTGATCCCGCTCCGGTACGACGCGCGCGCGATCGCGTGGGAGCCGGTCGGATTGGTGATCAGCAGGGCGAGCAGCGCGACGATCGCGTGGATGGCCAACGTGTGGTACGTCGTCCCACCGCGCGCGAAGCCGTACGCAATCACCGCGGCTGCGGTGAAGATCGAGCCGAACGTCGTGCACTTGGTCGCACCGTGCAATCGCGTGTAGACGTCGGGAAACCGGAGCAAGGCCAGCGCGCCCAGCCCGTTGAAGGCGACCCCGATACCGAACAGGACGTACAAGAGGATGTGCATCACAGCCCTCTCTCCAAGTACCGGGCGATGTACAACGTTCCGACGAACGAGAGCAGCGCGTAGATGATCGCTACGTCGATGAAGATGACCTGGTCGAACGCCGCGCCCAAGACGACCATCGCGGAGACGACCAGCGTGTTCAGCGTGTCGAGCCCGACGACGCGGTCTCCGGCGGTCGGGCCGAGGCCGATTCGCACCATCGAGAACAGCGCGAAGAACACGAGACACGCCGCGACGACGAAGAAGGTGATCGGGTCGATGATCATTCCGCGATCCTCCTTGCCCAGTCCGGGAACGATCCGCAGACTGCCTTGGCGGACGGCTCCGGATCGGTGACGTTGATCCAGTGTACGTACAGATCCCTGTTCTCCTCGTCGACGTCGACCGACAGCGTCCCCGGCGTGAGCGTGATCGAATTCGCGAGCAGCGTGACTCCGAGGTCGGTGCTCAGACCGGGCTTCAGTCGGACGATCCCCGGGCGGATCCTTCCGGTGATGACGCGGTACGCGACGTCGAGATTCGCCTTGGCCATGGCGAAAAAGAAAGGCCCCACGAGATACGCCAGGAACAGCAGGATCCGTAGGGGGTTGAGCATCCTCAGCGGATGACCCCTTCCTCCTTCTTCTCGACGCACCGCGACCCGCCCGGCGATCAGCCCGGCGACGAGGGAAAGGATCGCCCCGGTGATCAGTTCTTCGATGCTCCAGACCCCCACCGTTCCGCTTCCGAACGTCAGCAGAAGGTAGAAGACGAAAGCAACGCCGGCAGTGATCAGAGTTGCGAGCATTCCCACCCTCCCGATAGAACAATTCCCGACGGAATCAGCGGTTGAACTGTCTTTCCCGTCGAGCCGGCTTATGTTACCGGGGGGATCGACGGGGTGTCAAGAAACGCCGATTGCTTAGGGCACTTCTGCAATTCGTGCAGCTTCTGGGGAGAGAGGGGCGGCGTCACTCGACGTCGATCGAGATCGTGATCGTGTCGGCGTTCCCCCCGTCGTCGGTGACGGTGAGCGAGACGGGGTAGGTCCCGGGCGCGGCGAACCGGTGCTCGGCGACCGGATCGGTCGAGTCGATCGTGCCGTCGCCGTCGAAATCCCACGCGTAGCCGACGATCTCGCCGTCGAAGTCGGACGAGAACGTCCCGTTGAACAGGACGGGATCGCCGGGACTCGGAGCGGCGGGCATGTAGGCGAAATCGGCGATCGGCGGTTGGATGGAAACGGGTTCGTGCGGCGCCTCGGGCGGCGCAGCGACGGTGAACGTCTCGGCGGTCGTGCTCGCGTTCCCGCCGTCGTCGGTGACGGTGAGCGAAACGGTGTAGGTGCCGGCTTCGTCGTACGTGTGTTCGGCGATCGGCGCCGTCGAGTCGACCGCTCCGTCGCCGTCGAAGTCCCAGGCGAAGGAGACGATTTGGCCGTCCGGATCGATCGATGTCGTTCCGTTGAACAGGATCGGCTCCCCGGCGATCGGCTCGGTCGGAGACCGCCGGAATCCGGCGATCGGGAGGCCGCTTCCGGGTTCGTCGTCCGCGTCCCCGCCGATCTCGATCGAAAGGGTGACGGTGTCGATGTTCCCGGCGTCGTCGGTGACGGTGAGGGAGACGGCGTAGACCCCGGGTTCGGCGAACGCGTGCTCCGCGACCGAGCCCGACGCGTCGGGCTCGCCGTCGCCGTCGAAGTCCCATGCGTAGGCGACGATCTCGCCGTCGAAGTCGGACGAGAGGGTCCCGTCGAACTGGACCGCGTCGCCGGCGATCGGCGAAGCTGGCATGAACGCGAAGTCGGCGATCGGCGGCTGGAACGTCGAGACGCCGCTCGGTCGTGTGGCCTCGGCGTCCTCTCCGCGCACCTCGATCGGCCGGGTGATCATGTCGGCGTTTCCGCTGTCGTCGACCACGGTGAGGGAGACGTCGTGGATTCCCGGCTCGGAGAACGTGTGCTCCGCGACGACCTCGGTCGCGTCGGGCTCGCCGTCGCCGTCGAAGTCCCACGCGTGGGCCACGATCTCGCCGTCGAAATCGAACGAGGCCGTCCCGTCGAACGTGATCGCCCCCCCCGCAGCCGGCGCCGCAGGGGAGAAGGCGAAGTCGGCCGTCGGTGGCTGGAAGGTGACGATGACGTCGCGCGGTCGGATGAACCCCCCGAAGAGGATCGTCGGCGGGGCCTCGGCCTCGACGTCGATTTCCGCTTCCTCGGCGGTGGTGAAGGCGAAACGGTCGGGGAGGGTCTCGGCGTCGAACGCGACCGTGTACCGCCCCGGCAGCACGTCCGTGAAGCTGAATCCACCGGTCAGGTCGGTGCGCGCGTCGGCGACGACGTCCGCCTCGTCGCGCAGCAGGACGCGGACCTGCGCGAAGCCTCCTTCGTCCGCTCCCGCGATCCCGTCCTGGTTTTCGTCGTCGAACAGCCTCCCGGAGACGACGACGACCGGCGTCAACGGGACGTCCACCCAGACGGTCGCGCCGGCGGGAAGCTCGACGTCGATCGGGTCGCCGGCCTTCGCGTCGGCCGGGAGCCGGCTGACGGTCAGCGTGTACGTCTTGGGATAGAACGGCGCGAATCGGAACCGACCATCGGCGTTCGTCGACGCCTCGCCGCCGTCGGCCTCGATGACGATCCCGTCAAGCGGGCGATCGTAGAGGCCGTACAACCCGTCTCCGTCTCGATCGATGAACGCGCGCCCTTCGATCCGCCCTCTCGTGACGAAGAAGGGGATTGGGACGTCGACGTTCGCGTTCAGGGAGATCCCCCAACCGAACGAGACGGACGTCGAGTCGACGCGGTCCCACGAGACGGAGCCGTCGAACACGATGTCGAGGTCCTCGACGAACCGGATGTAGAGCGAGGCGGACAGGTCGAACTCGTCGAGCGTGTTCCCGAACGCGATCGACGCCTCGTGCAACGACCCTTCGGGTCGGAACCGCAAGCTGACGTCCGAGGAGGAAGACAGGACGAGGTCGGTGACCACGTCGACCCGCTTCTCCTGCGTCAACTGGAGGAAGAGGTAGAGCGAGTCGACCGACAGCCCGGCCCCCTCGCTGAACGTCGACCGGCGGACGTGGGTGTCGAGAACGTGATCGATCTGGTCGATGATCTTTCCCGAGAACGCGTAGGGGAAGACCCCGGCGGTCTCGGTGACGCTGACGGCGAAGAGCGTGTCGATCTCGCTCTTCGCGCCGAGGTCCGGGTATCGGTCCCACGTGAACTCGACCGTCGAGCTGAGCGTCGGGCCGTCCGCGAGCGGGGTCGTCCTGAGATTGAACCCGAGCTCGTCCTCGATCAGCGCGTCGACGAGGGGGTCGCGGATAACGTTGTCCCAGACGTGGGCGAGCGACACGCTGAGGGAGAGCGCCTGCAGCCGGAGCCGGTAGGAAGCCTCGATCCCCGCCGAGTCCGCCCGCGAACCGGGGAAGTGGGTCCCGACGGAGAAGGCCGTCCCACTGAAGAAGAAGCCGGAGGCGTCGATCTCCGTGCCGAAGAAGACGGCGCGGCTGGAGAGGGGCCCGTCGATGCCGAGGCTCCCCTCGATTCGGATCGTCCAATCCTCGAGCGGCTCGGCGCTCGCCATCGCGCTCCAGACCGACTTGTACGTCGGCGCCGGGTCGCGGATCCCGAGGTAGGCGATCGCGAGGTTCGCCTCGTCGGGCCCGAGCGCGACGCGCCCGGCGAACCGCGTCTCGTCGTCCGAGCCGCCGCCGATGACCGCCAGGTCGAACAGGTCCTCGTCGATCACGACCGAGCCGCCGCGGCAGGAAAGGCGGATCAGATCGGTCAGTCGCTGCGAGACGTTTCCGATCGTGTACGTCGTAGGGCTCCGTCGGTAGAGGATCGAGAACGAGCCGACCTCGAGCGGATCGGTCCCGAGCGGGTCGTCGAGGCTCAGGTTCGAGGAGAAGAAGCCGTTCCGAATCTGGCCGGAGGCGGAGAACGTCAACCGGCTCGAGAACTCCCCCGTCAGGACGTCCTTGTCGAGCGAGAGGCGTATCCGCGCGGGAAGGATCTCCATCAACGTCCCGCCGACGCGCTCCGGGCCGGGGGGAAGGATCGTGGTGGAGACGGTCGCTTCGGCCTCGACGCCCTCGTACAGGGTCGAGACGGCGGTGACGGTCAGAACGTCCGGGCCGGGGGGCGTGTCGATCGGGACGTCGAGTCGGACGCGAACCGTGACCCGCTCCTGCGGCGCCAGATCGACGGACGTCGGGGAGAGACCGATCGTCAGGCGCTCGGACGAGGACGCCGCGAGCGAGAACGAATCCTGCGCGTTGCCGCGGTTGATCAGGACGAACTCGTACTCGACGCTCTCGCCCGGTGCGACGCCGGTCCCGGTCGGTGGTAGGAGTTCGATCTCGCGGGTCGGCGTGACGATGACGAGCGCGACGGCGGTCGCGATCGCGGACGGGTCACCCTGCGACGTGGCGGTCAGGGTGACGTCGTACGCGCCGGCGAGCGCACCGGGAGGGATCGTCACGGTGACGAACAGGGTCTCCTCCGCGCCTCCTCCCACGGCGATCGAGGCCGGCGCGCCGAGGACGCCCCAACCGGGCGGCGCCTCGAACGCGAGCGTGAACGTGTCGTCCGCAGGCCCGTCGTTCGTCACCGCGAAGACGTGGGTGACGAACGAACCGGGGGCCTCCTCCTTCGCCGTGGAAAGGACCGAGATCTCCACGGCGGAAGCCGCCAGCCAACAGACACCGATCAGGAGGGCGGACAGGATGACCGCCCCCCAGTATCCCCTCAGGCACGCCTGCATTTGTCAACAGGATAGGGTTTGTGCCGATTCGGGCAGGGGACCGGACCGCGGTTCGAAGATGACATTGGTCTGACCCGCTGGTGACCCGATTCGTTCGCTTCCGACCGACGGCCAAATGTCCCGATGCGCCCGGCCATTCGATGGCGTCGTGGCTCGGAGCCGACGGGTAAGGTACCGAAGGAACCCCGGAGTCGACGGGAGGTGAGTCGCGTGCTGGACGCTCAGCTGCGCCGTGAGATCGTCGTGAAGACCGAGAACCGGACCGGTCTCCTTGCCGAGATCAGCCGGCTCCTCGGCGACATGGGGATCAACCTCCTGTCGATCGCGCTCGACGTCGCGGGCGGGACCGCGGTCATTCGGCTTCTCGCCACGTCCCAATCCTACGCCAGGGAAGCGTTGAAGGACGCGGGATTCTCCGTCGAGGAGCGGGACGTGGTCGTGATCGAGCTTCCGCATCACCCGGGGTTCCTCGGCCGCGTTAGCGAGGCGCTGGCCCGCAAGGAGATCTCGCTCGTCGACCTACACGCGACCGTTTCGGAAGAGGGGGGCACCGGCGTGGTGGTCTTCTCCTGCTCCGACAACGGCCGCGCGGTGCAGATGCTTCGTGGCCGGTGATTCACCGTCCTCGCTATCGTCTTCGTCCAAGCGGAGGCTTCAGCCTCCGCTGGACGGGCAGGAAGGCGGGAATTGGTACGTTGCCTTCCTGCGGTCGGCTTGGCTCACTCCCCTTCTTCGACGACGAAGATCCGTCCGTCCGTCCGTCCGAACACCTCGGGGAAGTAAAACTCGTGCGCCGAGGTCGGCAGGACGCGGTACTCGCCGGGGACCGTCGCGCGGAGGGTGTACTGGTAGGTGTAGGTCCCCGCGGGGAGATAGTCGGCGAACAGGGCGAGCTTCTCGTCGCGCAGTTCGCTTCGCGTGTACCAGCGCCACCACCAGTAGTAGAACCACGGCCATCCGCCGTCCGATTCCCGGTAGAGGCCGGGCTCGAGGTCGGTCAGGCTCGTCGTCGCGAGGGTCGTGTCGACCGCCTCGCATCCGGCGGGGTAGGGATCCTCGACGACGACGTAGTACAGATCGTGCGGCGCGATGATCGTCAGCCGCACCTGGATCGTCTCCCCGACCGCGGCTCCGGTCAGCTCGGGGCAGTTCTCGTCGAGCGGGCAGTCGACCGGGACGTACTGCCGCTGAACGATGATCCCGCGGTGCAGCGGCTCGACGTCCTCGACCGGGAGCCGGACGGACAAGTGCGCGGTGTAGTACAACGTCCCCGGTCCGTCTCCGCGGGAGACCGTCAGGCGGTTCCCGATGTCAGGGGAGAGGGCTTCGGCCGGGACTGTAATCGACGTCGGATCGAGGTACGTCTCGGCCGATGCCGTTCCGGCGTACAACTCGTCCCCGTTGAGCGTGGCGCTGTAGTCGTAGGCTCCCTCGAGCTCGCCCGTGGCGTCCATCCAGTCGGTCAGCGCGATCAGGGCCCACGCCGTCTCCTGCGTCGTCTCCCAGATCCCGTCGCGCCGCGCCACCATCAGCCATCGGACGACGCTCGGAAGGAGCGGCTGGTCCGGATCGAGGCGGGTCAGGGCGTCGAGGATGACCGCCGTCGAGCGGGTGTCGGTGTTCATCGCCCACCCGTCGTACTCCGCCTCCTCCCAGTGGACGCCGGTCGCGGAGACGATGGCGTCGTCGTACAAGTCGGAGACGAGCACGTCGATCCACCCGGAGGGCGACCCGAGAACGTCGAGGGCCATCGCGAGGAACGCCCGGGCGTAGTGGCTCAGCTTGGCGCGGTCGTCGTACAGGTCGCCGGCGTGCTTCGAGGCGGCGCGATCCCGCCCCGCCTCGGCGAGGACGTACAGGATCCACGCCTGCCGGTTCGCGACGACGGAGGAGGTCAGTCCGCTCGCGGAGACGAGGCTTCGCTCGAGGAAGTCGAGGCCCCGATCGAGAACGTCCCTCCTCACGACGTAGCCGGCGTTCTCGGCGTGCGTCAAGGCGAAGGCGACGTAGGCGGTGAGGTACGGGCTCGACTCGTCGAGGGCCCACCATCCCCAGCCGCCGTCTCCGTTCTGGCGGGTATACAGCTTCTCGAGCCCCTCGGCGACGAGGGCGGGAAGCCTCTCCTCCAGCTCGGGGTTCTCGATCCCGAGGCGATCGATCGCGCGGAAGGTCAGGACGTTCGGGAGGAACCGGCTGACGACCTGCTCGGTGCACTCGTACTCGAAGTGCTCCAGGTAGCTGAGCCCCTCCTGCATCGCAGCGGCGAGCGACGTCTCGAGCCGCACGAGGAGCCGACTCCGTTCGGCCTCAACGTTCGGCGGAAGCGCGACGATCTCGGTTCGGCTTCCCGCGTCGCTCAGCTGCCCGGCCGTCCCGACCGTCTCCGGCGCGGTATAGCGATAGACGAGGAGCGTCCCGTCCGGGCCGGTCGTGAGGCGCGGTCGAGCCGCGTCGGACAGCTCGCCCGAGACGGCGGAGAACGCCAGATCGACCGCCGGGACGTCGAGGACGCGCGCCCACCAGACGACGGTCGCCTCGCCGCCGCCGGGGATCAGGACGGACTGCGCCCGGGCGGACTCCAGGTCGAGTCCGGTCTGGCCGACGGTCACCTCGACGTCGCGGTCCTCGGTCGTCTGGTTGGAGACGTTCGCCGCCAGGCGGACGCGGTCCCCGACGACGAAGAACCGCGGGGTCACCGGCCGGACGAGGAGCGGCTTGGTGACGAGCAGATCGCTCGTCGTCTCCCCGACGCGCGTCTCGACGGTCACCCCGACGCCGCGCGCGACCCAGGTCGTCAGGTTGTCGGGAAGGTCGATCGGAACCGTCGCGCGTCCGTTCTCGTCGGTCGTCACGTGGGCGCTCCAGTAGGCGGTGTCCTGGAAGTCCTCTCGGAGCTCGATTCCCGGAGGCAACTGGCCGGCGTCGTCGTCGGCGCCTTCGGCCGTTTCTTCGAGGCCGAGTCTCTGCGCGGCCATCGGAGCGGTCGCGCCGGTCGTGTCTTCGGTGTCGAACGTGGCCGGCAGATCCGCCTCGACCTCCTCGAGTTGCTCGACGACGAGACGGTTGATCGAGATCGTCAGGCCGCTCGCGGTGTCGACGCCGAGCCCGCGACGGCCGTAGAACGCGTCGACGATCGCGTCCGGGCTCCGGGGCATGAGGGTGAGGACGGCCTTGTCGACCAGATCGAACGCCAGAGAGGCGCGGACCGGGAGACCGTTGTCGTCGGTGACAAGGACGTCGTACGCGATCGACTCGCCCGGCTGGGGGAGCGGATCGGACGGGGTCAGATCGATGCGGAGGATCTTCGGGGCGCGCGAGACGGCGAGCTCGACGTACCCGACCTTCGTCTCCGCCACCGGCGGCGACCCGTCGAGCGCCGCGAGCGCCGCCTCTCGACCGCGGACGAGAACAGCGGAGACGTAGACGTTCGGGACGTGCTCCTCGGAGATCGGAAGCCGGTAGACCGAGCTGTTCGATTCGAGGCGGACGACCTCGCGGGACAGGATCCCGGCGCGCTCGACCGTGATCAGCGCCCATTGCTCGCCGGCGAACGGGCTCGGGATGAGGATCTCGGCGGTGTCGCCGACGCGATACTCCGCCCTGTCGCTGATCAGCGTGATGCGATCGTCGTTGCTCCGACGCCACGACACGGACTCTGGACCGCTGGCCCAGAGGAAGAGGCTCGACCGGACCGTCCGCCCGAGCGCGTCGGCACCCGAAACGACGACCTTGTACGTCCCGCCGACCGGCGGAACGAACGAGAAGAGGCCGTCGCCGCCTCCGTCGGTCGCGAGAGGTCCGGCGGCGATCTCGGTGTCGATCGTCGTCCACGTCCACCGCCCGCCGCCGGTGTCGTCCTCCTCGAAGACGTTGTCCCACTCGCGCCGATAGACGGTGTAGGTCAGCGGCCGATCGCCGATCCGCTCGCTGGTCCAATCGACGGTGATCACCTCGACGTCGACCGGGTCGCCGGCTCGGCCGATCGCTCGCGGCGTCGCGAGGCCGACGTAGAAGTCGCCGGCGTGCACGACGAGCGTGTCGCGCCCGGAGAGGGTCTGCCCGTCGTTCCCGACGGCGGTCGCCTCGACGGTCAGCGTCCGGCTTCCCGGCCACGCTTCGGGTTCTTCGAGGTGGAGGGCCCCGACGTCGCTCGGCAGCTCGATCAGGAGGTTCCCGTCGCGGTCGGAACGGCCGCTTCCTTCGAGGATCGGCGTCGGCGGCTCGGGCGTCCGCCACCAGCAGGACCAGCAGACCCACGGATCGTCCTCGTCGGTGAAGGTGTAGCGCTCGAGCCGAGGCGGCGAGAAGCGGTACGCGGCGGAGAAGACGCGCCATTCGATCGGCGCGTCGGCGACCGGGGCGCCGAAGAAGTACTCGAGGCCGATCGCCACGTCGACCGCCTCCCCGAGCGGCGCTTCGCCGCGCTCCGGGGTGACGGTGACCTCGAACTCCGGCGGCCGGTACGCGGCGACGACGAACGTGTCGCCGAAGGAACGGTCTTCGAACGTCACCTCGATCCGGTAGGTGCCGAGCGGGGCGTCCTCGGCCAGTTCGATCGTCCCGGAGAACGTTCCGAAGCCGTCGACGGCGAGGGTCGTTTCGTAGATCGGCTCCCAGGCGGCGTCGAAGACGGAGACGACGACCGGCGCGCTCGGCGGAAGCGCGTAGCTCGCGTCGTCTTCGGCGCGAAGGATCCCCTTGAAGTGGACCGATTGACCGGGGCGATAGATCGGTCGGTCGGTGTCGAGGAAGAGGCGCAGGGGGCCGGGGGTGCTCGCGGAATAGCCGAACGCCCAGATCGAGATCCCGTCGTCCCACTGCGGGCTGCCCATCGAGAACGGGACAGCGCTCGCGAAGGTCAACCCGCGCCAGTCGGTGCCGCCGGGAAACGTGGCGAGCCCGTCGCGGTCGGTGATCGAAACGTCGACCGGGTCCCCGTCGGCGGTGTAAGCGCGGAGGATGAGCCCCGGGACCGGGGTCCCCGAGTCCAGGTCGGTCGCCCAGACGAGGGTCTCGTCCTCGGCCGTCTTCAGCGTCAGGTTGACCGGACTGGCGACGAGAACGTGGCGGTGCTGCCACCGGTTCCACGACACCCCCTCGGCGCTCAGGTCGACGACGTAGATCCCCGGTTCGATCGGTTCCCCGCCGGGGAGGAGATCGACCGGGGCGTAGCCGACCTCGTTCAGCGGCGCGGACACGTCGACCGACCAGCGCCGGATCCGACCGCTCTCCGGGGGATCGTAGTCGTACCAATCGTCGAGCGCCTCGAAGTACTCGTCGATCGAGATCCTCGTCAGCGTCAGGGTGACGCGCTCGACGTTTCGGTGCGCGACGAACAGCCGCGCCGGCTCGTACGTGCTGAACGTCCCGACCCAGCCGGGGACGTGGAGCCAGGCCGTCGGATCGAGCGGACCGGTGCGGAATCGGACCGTCATCGACTGGCCGGTCGTGTTCCCGTAGGGATCGGCGATGTCCGGTCCGATCTGGACGACGTACTCCCGACTCGGACCCGACCCGAACTGGAGGACGTAGGTGTTGTCCCACGAGCGGAAGTAGCCGCGCAGGTCGTCCGGCTCGGGCTCAGGGTCCACGGTCAGGTTTGCCAGCACCGAATCCGGATCGATCGGCGCGTTGAAACGGATCAAAAACGACGAGTACGGATAGACGCCGGTCTCCCCGTCCTCCGGATCCGTCCCGAGGATCCGCGGGAGGGGGACCGTGCGGAACCGCCACTCGACGCCCTCCCTCGCTCCGAGGCCGCCTTCGACTCCGGTCACGCTGGCCTCGAGGGTGACGACGTAGGAGCGGTCGAACGCAAGCGGCTCGGACGGGACGAAGACGAGGACGCTCCCGTCGGTCGTCAACTCGCCGGCGACGTCGTCGGCGAACAGGTCGCTGAGGAGGCCGGACGCTCGCATCCGGAATCGCTCGCGCGCGCTCGCGAGCGAGATTGGCATGTTGAACGTGACGCGGACCTCGGCCTCGATCGGCACGAGATCCTCGCCGTCCTCCGGGCTCTTCCACACGACCCTCGGTCGTTCGGTCGTGAACCGCCACGTCACGTCCTCGGGCACGATTCCCCCGGTCGTGTCGATCGTGCCGGCGGGAACGGTGACCGTGTAGGTCGTTCCACCCCGCATCGGCTCGCTCGGCGTGAACAAGTAGACCGAGGTGTTCAGCCACTCGCCGGTTCCCGTAATCGCCGGCTCGACGCGCAGCGGGACGGGCAGATCGGCGTGGCTCGGGTCGGAGAGGGCCATCAGCGGGACGACCGGTCGATTGAACATGACGAAGATCGTGCTGTCGACGGCGACGCCCGCCGATCCGTCGATCGGGAGGGTCTGCGTCACGGAGAGGTAGCCGACCGTCCGGAACCGGAACGCGAACGCCTCGCCGAGCGGCTCGCCGTCCCGGCTCGTCGCCGCCGTCGAGATCGCCACACGGTACTCCGTGTTGTGTGTCCAACCCGCGTCTGCGAAGTATCGGAGGGTTCGCTCGTCGCTCCAGTCGAACCGCCCCGGGACGGCCGGCGAGAGCGAGAACGCCGCCTCGACGGCGGCGCGGTCCATCGCCCGGTCGAACGCGACCACGACCGGCGAATCGACCCGGAGCTCCTCGCCGGCCGCGGGAGATCGCCGGACGATCGCCGGCGCATCCGCCAACGCGGTCGCAGAAACCAAGGCAAGAAGGGAAAGGCCGAATGCCGAACCGACAAGGAATGCTGCCCGTCTCGCACGTACGCTCATGTTCGCCCCCTGCGAAGTCTTCGGTCGCTCATTTCGTACCACTGATAGCCGGCTCGAGCGATCTTGGCAAGTCTGCACGCGTATCAACACCGAACCGCGGGCCGGGTTTCGTCCGTCGGACCCGGCCGCCCGGCGTCCTCGCAAGATCGCCACCGTCTCTTCACGAATCCGACACAAAGCGTGGGTACGGTTGTAGGACAATCGCGAGTACAAAATCTCGCACCCCCGATACCAGCCCTCCGGGGAGAGGGACCCGAGCGGTCCCTCTCCCCTGGCCTCTTTAACGGGCCCTTTTTCGCGGGCCCACGACCCGAGAAGCGGTTCCGACGGCACGATCCGATCGGGTACAATTCCGGTTCACGGGGAAGGAGAGGGGAAGATGGTCCGAGTCAGATTCGCTCCGAGCCCGACGGGATACCTCCATGTCGGCGGGGCGCGCACGGCGCTGTTCAACTGGTTGTACGCTCGACACACCGGCGGCGCGTTCGTTCTCCGGATCGAGGACACGGACCGCGAGCGTTCGACCGACGCGTCGATCGAGCAGATCCTCGAGTCGCTCCGCTGGCTCGGGATCGACTGGGACGAGTACGACCGGACGACCGACCGGACCGAAGCCCACCGCGAGGCGGCCGAGCGGCTGATCGAGAAGGGGCTTGCCTACGAGCGCGAGGGCGCCTGGTGGTTCCGCGTCCCGACGGAAGGGGAGACCGTGGTCGAGGACGACCTGCTCGGCGACGTTGCCTACCCGAACGACCAGCTGAAGGACTTCGCCATCCGTCGGTCCGACGGCTCTTTTCTCTACAACTTCGCCGTCGTCGTCGACGACGCCGACATGGGGATCACGCACGTCATCCGGGGCGACGAGCACCTGAACAACACGCCGAAGCAGATCCTCCTCTACCGCGGATTGGGCAAACCGGTGCCCCGGTTCCTGCACGTCCCGTTGATCCTCGGAGAGGACCGATCCCGACTGTCGAAGCGCCACGGAGACACGTCGGTGCTGGAGTACCGGGACCGCGGCTTCCTCCCCGAGGCGCTGGTCAACTTCATCGTTCGTCTCGGTTGGTCCCACGGCGACGACGAGGTGTTCTCCCTCGACGACCTCATCGAACTCTTCTCGCTCGAGGGGATCAACAAGTCGGCCGCCGTGTTCGAGGAGGCGAAGCTGCGCTGGCTGAACCAGCGGCACATGAAGCGCTCGGATCTCGACCGGCTCGTCGATCTCGTCGAGCCGTTCGTCCTGACGCGCGGCGCCGTGACCGCGGAGATGTGGTCCGCGTGCGACCGCGATCGACTGAGGATCGGCGTCGATCTCCTCCGCGATCGGTCGCACACGCTGGAGGACTTGGCGTGGGCGATGGAGATGCTCTTCCCGGTCTCCCTGGACGCCCAGGACGGGATGGAGATCGACGGGAGCCAGGCCGAGCTGCTGATCGCCGTCGCCGAGGCGCTGGAGGGCGCCGATCCGTTCACGCCGGAGCGGATCGAATCGACGATCCGCGGGACCCTCGCCGAACGGGATGCGGTGCTGAAGGACGTGGCGCTCGCCTGCCGGATCGCGGTGACCGGGCGGAAGGCCGGGCCGGGCCTTTTCGAGATCCTCAGTCCGATCGGCGCGCCCGTCGTCGCCGATCGGCTCCGGTCGTTCGCCGGGAGGGGTGGCGGTTGACGCGCGGGCTCGTCGTCTGTCTCGTTTTCGCGCTCGCGTCGGCCGTCGCGGCGGTCGGCTACGAGGCGGACCTGTCGTACGCCGAAGGGATTATCGAGCTCACCGGCGCCTGCTTCGTCCGAGGGATCCGGCTGGGGACGACCCCTCCCGAGGGGATCGACTGGCCGGAGGCGGAAGGGGAGCCGCTGTACGGCGAGATCCGGCTCGCGCTGGATCGGCATTCGGTGATGATCGATCGGACCGAGGAGAGGGTCCGGCTGTACGTCGACGCGGATCGGTCGGGCGACCTCTCGGCGTTCGAATGGGAGCGGATGCTCGCCGACGGGAGGCTGCTCGCGAGCGTCCGGCTCGAGATTGCGCATGAGGAGGGGGCGACGGCCCCGTACCGGCTGTTCGTGATGTGGAGCCTGTTCACGCCGGCGATCCTCACCTACTGTCGCGACACGTACCGAGAGGGGACGGTCGAGCTCGACGGCCGGACGTACGATCTCGCCATCATCGATGAGGACACCGACGGGCGGTACGACCAGCTCGATGCGGGCGTCCTCCTGATCGACGCGGACGGCGACGGAGAGCTCATCGCGTCGAGCGACTCGCACGAGCGGTTCCCGCTCGACGCGCCGTTCAACCTCAACGGCGTCGTCTATCGGGTCGTCTCCGTCGCTCCGGACGGCAGCCGGATCCGGGTCGAGGAATCGGACGAAGACGTCCCGCCGAAGCCGCCGCTCCTCGTCGGCTTTCCCGCTCCGTACTTCGACGCGGCGGACGCGGCGGGCGAGCCGGTCTCCATCGAGGGGCTGCGGGGGAGCGTCGTCGTCCTCGACTTCTGGGCCGGCTGGTGCGGACCGTGCCTCGACGAGATCCCGACGTTGATGGCGATCGACGAGGCGTTCGCCGACGCCGGGGTGGTCGTTCTCGGGATCAACATCGATCGGAGTCTCGCCGACTTCCTGGAGGCCGTGGCCGAGCACGAGGTCGGCTATCGACAGGTCTACGACGGTCCGAACGGGCCGGTTAACACGCTCTACCGGATCGAGGGGATTCCGATGACCTACGTCATCGATCGGGACGGGATCATCCGAGGACGCGGTCTGCACGGCGAGCAGCTGACGGACGCGGTCGCGGCCCTCGTCGACCCGGAGGAGGGCGGTACAGGTGATCCGTAGGGAGCTCGCGCTCGTCGGCCTGAGCCTCCTGGCGGTCGGCGCGTTCGCCGTCGGCCAGGAGCCGATCCTCGCCTTCTCGCTCGACCCGTCGGAGATCGCGGTCCCGCAGGGAGGGGAGGCGGTCGCGATCCTCCGCGTCGAGAACGGGTCGGTCTACCCTGGCGAGGACATCGAGCCGATCCTCGAGGTCGAGGGGCTGACGCTCGTGGCCGAGCCGGAGGCGATCGAGGCGCTCGCCCCGTTCGACGCCGCGGCGATCGCGCTCCGCCTGTCCGCGAGCGCGGAGCTCCCGCTCGGCACCTCGTCGCCCGCGCTCGTCGTCCTGTACACCTACTGCATCGGCGAGCTGTGCTACCAGGTCTCCGAGGAGATCCCGTTCACCGTGACCGTCGAACCGCCTTCGGAGACGCCGGTCGAGGTTCCGGTGGCCCTGCCGATCGAGCCGGCCCGGCCGCTCTGGTACCGCCTCGGGGGCCTCGGCCTCGGCGTCCTGCTTCTCGCGGCGGCGGTCGCGTTCCGCCGAGCGTTCTCCGTCCGCTGGCCGCTGTACGCGGTGTTGATCCTGTTCGTCCTCGGCGGGCTGGCCTACGGCGTCGTCCTGAACCAGCACGAGCAGGCGCAGGGGATCGGCGCCGTCCTGTGCACCTCTTGCGTCGGGATCGAGGAGGCGCAACGCGGCGAGCCGGAGCTGACCCCGGCGGGGATCGCGGCGATCGAGGGGATCGACCGCGAGATCGAACTCCTCGTCTTTCACGCCGTCTGGTGCCACGCTTGCCCGTACGCCGAAGCGATGGTCGAGGAGGCCGCGGGGCACAACCCGCGGATCCGATATCGGTCCGTCGACGTCGGAGAGGAGCCGGAGCTGGCCGAACGGAGCGGGGTGACCCGATCCGGGCGAACGGTCGTCCCGGCGATCCTCCGCGTCGACACCGGGGAGATCGTCTTCGGCGCCGAGGAGCTCGAGGCGAGGCTGATCGACCTCTTGGAGGGCGGACCGTGAGGCTCGGGAGCCGACGTCGAATCGCGCAAGCGGCCGGCCTGCTGCTCGGCCTGTTCGGGGCCACCGGGATCGGGATGACGCACCTGATCTTCCCCGGCCTGCACTGTTACGCTTGCCCGCTGGCGGTGACGGTCTGTCCGGTCGGGCTGATTCAGAACATGGTCGTCTTCGGCACGATCCCGTTCTTCTGGATCGGGGCGATCGTCGCGTACGGGCTGATCGCCGGGCGCGGCTTCTGCGGCTGGTTCTGCCCGTTCGGAACGCTGAACGACCTGCTGGCGTTCCGGAAGGTGAGGATCAGGGATTCGGTCTCCTACTCGAAGTTCGCGATCCTGATCGGGACGCTGGTCGCGGCGTGGGTCTTCGCCGACACGATGTTCTGCAAGCTCTGTCCGGCGGCGTCGATCGAGGCGTCGATTCCGTACCTGTTCCTCGGCGTGGCGAAGGTGAATCAGCCGTTTCTGATTCACATGGCGACCCTCGGAGCGACGCTCGTCGGGATGGTCCTCATCGCCCGGTTCTGGTGCCGCTACCTGTGTCCGATGGGCGCGATCCTCTCCCTGTTCAACCGCGTCAGCCTCCTGCATCTGCGCCTGGCCCCGGACCGCTGCACCGGCTGCCGCGTGTGCGCGGAGTCCTGCCCGATGGGGCTCGATCCTCACATCGACCACGACAACCACAACTGCATCAAGTGCGGGGAGTGCGTCGAGGCCTGCAAACTCGGGGCGTTGTCCCTCCGGTACGGCCCGCAAGGAAAGCGATGATCCGCTACGCGCTGCTCGGACTGGTCCAGGGGTTGACCGAGTTCCTCCCCGTGTCGAGCTCCGGGCACCTGGTGATTGGCGAACGGCTCCTCGGCCTCCATCCTCCAGGCGTCCTCCTCGAGGCGTTCCTCCACCTGGGGACGCTCGGGGCGGTCCTTTGGGTCTTCCGGGCCGACTTGGCCGAGCTTGCCCTGGCGTTCACCCGGCGGGGGACGATCGAGCGGAGGAAGGAGATCGGCCTCCTCATCGCGGGGACGATCCCGATCGTCGTCGCCGGGCTCCTCTTCCGTCCCGTGGCCGACACGGTCTTCTCCTCGCTTGCGGTCGTCGGGGGCGGGCTGCTGTTCACGGCGCTCGCGTTGATCGCCGCCGAGCGGTTGCGCGCGAGGGCGACCCGTCGCGAACCGCGGTTCGTCGACTCCCTCATCGTGGGGATCGCCCAGGCGCTCGCCCTGCTTCCCGGCGTGTCGCGAAGCGGTGTGACGATCTCGGCCGGCGTGTCGCGGAGGATCGAGCCGTCGCGCGCGGCGCGGTTCTCGTTCCTGTTGTCGATCCCGGCGCTCCTCGGTGCGGCGCTCCTCAACCTGTGGGACGCGTCGGCAGGGGGAGGGTGGAGCGGGGATTGGGGCGGGATCGCCGTGGGGACCGCCGTCGCCTTCGTCGTCGGGATCCTCGGCGTGCGCGCGCTGCTGGCGATCGTCCGGCGCTCGCGCCTCTGGTTTTTCTCGATCTACTGCGCCGGCGTCGGGTTGAGCGTGTTGATTCTCGACCTGCTCTAAGGGGCGGCTTCGTTGCCGGTCGCCGTGACGAGGAGGACGAGCGCCGCCACGAGGGCGAGGGCGGCGAGGAGAACGAGCGCGGACGGTTCGGACGGACGCTCCGGCTCGGCTTCTCCTGCGGACTGAGAAGCCTGCGCGGCGGTCGACGCCGTCGAGCTGTACTCCACGACGACGAACCGATCGATGACGTACGCGCCGTGGACGCCCGCATCGAGGGTGGTCCGAATCCCATACGGGCTCGCGGGGTCCGCGTTGTACGGATCGATGATCGAATACGTATCGGCGGTCTTCCCGGTGAGGACGACCCAGTGGCAGTCCTCGGTCTGGCCGGTGTCGCCGTGGCAGGAGGCGCCCCAATGGACGCCGGCGACGATCGGACGCCCCTGACGGAGCGCGTGGTCGATGACGACCGACGCGACCGGGTTCAGGCCGACGTCGCTCCGGTTGACGTGGAAGGTCAGCTCGACGCCGTCCGGCAATCGTCCCCACACGAGGCAGCAGTTCCCGACCGGATCCTGGACGCAGCGCCCGTACGCCCCGTTCGCGCGGAGCCAATCGTTGAGGATCCCCGGATTCATCCCGGATCGGGCGCGGCCGGTGCAGGACTCCTCGGGCGCGACGGAGAGCTCGACCCCGTAGTAGGCGAGGACCGAGGCGAACGCCGTCGTCAGGCAACCGGTGGTGCAGACCTGATCTGGACATCCTTCGGTGCCGAGCGCGCAGTCCCCCCACGCGTCCGGCCCGTCGGTGTACGCCTGGTTGAACGGCGGGACATCTCGCGGCAGCTCGATTCCCTGTCCGAGCACCGTCGCGGCGAAAAGCACCAACGCGAGGCCGCCGACCAGCAACCGGCGCGCCCCGGGACTCACAGGAGCACCTCACGAAGGGCCGTGACGCCGGTGATCTCGATGTCCGGGGCGACGTCCTCGCTCGGGCAGGCCCCGTCCCTCTTGACCCACGCCGTTCGCATCCCGGCGCGATGGGCGCCGACGATGTCCAGCTCGTGGTTGTCGCCGACGAACAGCGACGAGGACGGCCGGACGTCGAGCCGTGAGAGGAGCGTCTCGAACGCCCGCCTGTCCGGCTTGTAGATTCCGATGTCGCCGGCGACGACGATCGCGTCGAACGCGCGGCCGAGATCGAGCGACCGGATCTTCTCCCATTGCATGTCCGACGGGCCGTTGGTCAGGAGCCCGAGCGCGTACCGTCCCTTCAGGTCCTCGAGAAGCTCCCCGGCCCCGTCGAACGCGCGGATGCCCGTTTCGTCGCGGACCGCGCCGTACGCGTCGGAGAGGTGCGCCGCCCGGGTCACGTCGACGCCGCCGCGTTCGCCGAACAGCCGCTCGATGATGTGCAAGCGGATCCGGTCCGTCGATTCGAGGGTCGCCTGGACCTCGCCCCACAGCTGGGCGTACTCCGCCGCGGCCTCTGCCGGATCGCCGAGGACGTCCGGGTCGATCCCGGCGCGGGGGAGCGCGACGCGGAAGACCTCCTCGACGGAGATCGTGTACCGGCAGAGCGTGCCGTCCAGATCGAAGACGACGGCCTCGAGGCCGTCGAGCGGATCCGTTTGAATGGCGAACCTCCCTCGTCTATCCTTGCCGGAACTATCGCGCGTCAAATCGCGTTGTGATCTTAGCTACGGGGTTCGGAAGGTGCAAGGAGCATGCGGATTATCGGCGGGAGCCATCGGGGACGGAAGCTGGTCGATTGGGAGGAAGGCCGGATCCGACCGATGCGCGACTTCGTCCGCGGCGCGCTGTTTAGCATTCTGGCCGACTTCGTTCCGGGCGCGGCGTTCCTCGACCTGTACGCCGGGACCGGGAGCGTCGGGCTGGAGGCGATTTCCCGGGGCGCGCGGTCGTGCACCTTCGTCGATGCGTCCGCCGAGGCGTGCTCGATCGTCCGCCGGAACCTGGACGCGCTCGACCTCCTTTCGGTCGGCGAGGTGTTCGAGGGGGATTCCCTCCGAATGGTCGAGGAGCTCGCGCGGCGCGGACGCCGCTACGACGTCGTCTTCGTCGGTCCTCCGTATTTCCGCGAGCTCGTCCCGAAGACGCTCGCGGTGCTGGGAGACGGGCGCGCGTTGGCTGAAGATCCGGTGGTCGTGGGGGAGATTCACCGGACCGAGGAGGCGGGAGAGGCGTACGGCGCGCTGCGCCTTGTCGACGCGCGGCGCTACGGCGACAATCGGCTCCTGTTCTATCGGACGGGCGAGGACTGAACGAAGGAGGGGATCGTGGGAGAACCGGTCATCCTGGTGACCAACGACGACGGGGTGAACGCCCCGGGGCTTCTCGCGCTTCGCCGTTCGCTGGCGGAGATCGGAAGGGTGGAGATCTTCGCGCCGGAGCGGAACTGGTCGGCGGCGAGCCGGACGCGGACGTTCCACAAACCGCTCCGCGTCGACGAGGTGCGCCTGCTCGACGGGAGCGTCGGGCACGTCACCAACGGCACGCCTTCGGACTGCGTCTCCCTCGCCCTCCTCGGGCTTCTCGACGCGCCTCCCGACCTCATCGTCACCGGGATCAACGACGGGCTGAACCTCGGCCGCGACGTCTCGTACTCCGGTACGGTCGCTGCGGCGATGGAAGGGGCGCGGGCCGACGTCCCGGCGATCGCCGTCTCGTACGACACCGTCAGCGATCGGACCGATGCGCCGGACTACTCGGGCGCCGCGGCGTTCTCCGCCCGGCTGGCGGCGCATTTCTTGAGGGAGGGCGGCTTTCCGAGGGGGATCGTCCTCAACGTCAACGTGCCGTACCTTCCGTCGGAGCGCGCGCTGAGGGCGAAGATCACGCGCCTCGGGGGGGAAGCGTATACCAACTACCTGGTGACCGGGAAGGACCCGCAGGGGCGGAACTACTACTGGATCTCCGGGGATCCGCTGACGAACGTCCCGCCGGAGGAGACGGACACGGACATCGCGGCGATCGCCGCCGGATTCGTCTCGATCACCCCGATCCACCTCGACATGACCGAGCACTCCGTCCTCGAGGGCCTCCGCGGCCTCGAGTCGCGGCTCGAGGGGACGACGGGCTAGGCCTTCCAGATCGTCCATGCGCCGACGAGGAGCGATCCTGCGACCCGTCTTGCGCGGTCGAGCGTCCGTCACTACACTCGGCGGAGAGCTCATGTTTCGGAAGACGAGATACCAGTTTTACACCAACGTCAACTACCTGACGTGTGAAGACTGCTTGGCGTGGCACGGTGAGATCCGGAAGGATCCGGGCGCGTTCCCCGATCCCGCGGACGACTGCGCGCGGGCGATCCTGCCGATTCCACCGCGGAAGGGACGGGAGTATCGCGAGAATAGGCGCCGGATGCGTGCCGCCGCCCAGGCCGAAATGGCGCGGCGGAGGCTGTTCGAGGCGGCGGCGGAGATCCTGCCCGAGGAGCCCGAACGGGCGATCGCGACGTTTCGCGAGGCCGCGCGGATCGACGTCTACGTTCCGGATCTCGAGCGCCTCGCCGATCGGCACGGCGGGCTCCTCGATCGGGACCCCGGGCTGCGGGGGGCGCTGCGGGCGCTGTTCGTGAAGGCCTTCTCGGACAAGTTCGGGTGGCGCCGGTACGAGCGGCTGCCCGAGGTCATGCGCCTGCAGCGGGAGGCGGCCGGGATCGAGCGGATCAACGAGCTGTTCCGATGAAGGCGCGGTCGCTCCCGCTTCCGGAGCGGGGGCTGATCCTCCTCATCGCGATCGCGCTGCTGGCGAGCGGCGTCGTCTTCTATCTCGCGCGCGAGCGCCCGCCCGCCGCCCTGCACAGCGAGCCGATCGTCTTGGAGAACGTTCTCGTCGTCCTCCCGACGTACCACGACGCGCGGAAGATCGATCTGAACACCGCGTCGGTCGAGGGGCTGGTGCGGCTGCCGGGGATCGGGGAGGTGCTCGCCGGTCGGATCGTCGCGTATCGCGAGGCGCACGGTCGGTTCGCGTCGATCGAAGAGCTCGTCGCGGTCAGCGGGATCGGACCGGTCGTCCTCGAGGGGTTCCGCGAGCTGGTGACGATCGAAGCGGACGAGGAGCAGGCGGCTCAGTAGAAGACGGTCCGCGTTCGATGCCGCTTCCTGCGCTTGTACGCGGCTTCCTGGCCCCGATGCCAGAGGGTCTGATCGAGGTCCCGAGACGAGACGGTGCGGCCGGATTCGGCCAGCGCCTCTCGGATCAGCTCGACGCAGTGCACGGCGCAGGCTCGGATCTCGATCTCCTCGTCGGATCCGGCCCGAATGAGCGCTCCGCGCTCGATCGCATCGGCCAGCGGATCGGAGTACTCGAGCAGGCCGTCGGCCCTCAGGACGTGGGGGACGAGGTTGTCGGCGAAGATCGTCAGCCGATCGAGGTCGCGGAACCGGCCGGGGCCCTCTCCGTCGAAGGCGAGCGCCAGGTCGGACGCGAGGAGCTGGGCGCGCTTGTAGAAGGGGACGGCGAGGCCGCGATACGGCACCTCGTCGCGGAAGAGAGGCTGCGCGGAGAGAATCTCGATCAACCGGCCGGCCGATCGATCGGCCGCCTCGATCGGTCCGTCGAACCGGCCGTCGAATCGACGTTCGACGTGCGCCCCGAGGTCGCTCAACGCGCGGGCGAACAGCCCCATGAGCTCCCGAATCAGGAAGGACTTCATGTCCTGCCCGAACGTCCGGGCGCAGTCGCGCGGCGCGATCGCGGCCAGCTCCGAGGCCGAGAACGGTCCGTTCGCACGGAATCGATCGGCGAGACCGGCGGCGATCGTGTAGTAGCCCGACATCCCCGCCCGCTTGGCCAGGTACGGGAAGTAGCCGGAGCCGAAGTTGATCGCGTCGAGCGTGACGAAGTAGGCGACGGTCTCCGCCTCGTCGCCGACGAAGTGCCGATCGGCGTCGAGCGGAGGGGGACCGAGCTCACCGGCCGGAAGCGCCGCGGCGTACGTCTCGATGCGCTCCGCACGGATGCGGACGTGCTCGGCCCGCTCGGCCACGATACGGCACGCGCTTCGGATCCGGTCGAACACGTCGCTCTCGCCGCTCTTGTTCGGTTCTGTCATCGAGGTCCGCTCCGCACACGAGCTGGATAGGATGATAGCGAAACCGTCCAGTAGCCGGCAGGACGTCGACGCGGTGGTTCAAGCGGTCCGAACCGTCGGCGGAACCGCCGGCGCGCTGCGGGCTAGCCGCAGCCGCATCCCGCTCCCTCCTCCGGGGGCACGTCGTTGGTGAAGACCGCGTCGCCGATCTGAATCCGGAACTCGGGATCCAGATTGGTTCCGTTCGGGAGTCCGAGACGGATCTGGTAGAACGCCGCCTCGAGCCCGTCCGTCGGGACCGAGAACCGGTAGATCCCCGAAGGCATGTCGCAGCGGACCCGCTCGCGATAGAGGAGCTCGTAATAGGCTACCTGGCGATAGAAGGACAGTCGATACAGCTCGACGATGATCGAGGAGCCGCGGACGAGCATGTCATCCTGGTCGTACATCTTGCAGCCGCCGGTGACCGGCTCGCCGATCTCGTAGACCGCCCACAAGGGCTGCCTGGCGATCCGCGGGAGACGCTCGACGACCGGAAGGCTCTCGCTCCCCTCGAGGAGCGGTCCGACCTTGTCGAGGTACAGGCCGGGTCCTGCCGCGCCGGCCGGGACGATCGTGTATGCGTTGGCTCCGAGCGCGAGGATCGGGACGGCCAACGAAAGCACCAACACTGCGGGAACGACGACTGCCTTCATTCGGGACCTCCTGATGCGTCTTGGCGATCCTCCATGGTACCACACGGCGCGGCGGACCGCTCAGCCGCCGCCGACCGGGGGGAAGAGGCCGAGGCGGCGCCGTCCGACAGACGGCACGCGCGATCGTGGACCGGTCGCCCGTTGAGGATCGCGAGGTGGACGGCGCGGGGCTCGATCCGCAGTCTCCGAAGCAGATCGGGAAGGCGGGCCTCGTCGCGGAGTTCGACGTCGATCGGCTCGCCGGCGCGGACCCCCGGCCACGCCGCGACGAGGGCCGCGTAGAGGCGAACCTGGACCCTCACTTCTCGGGCTCCTCGCTCCCGGATTCCGACTTCCCCGAACCTGGGGCCGGATCGTCGGTGCTCAGGTTCGGGGCCGCCGAGCCGGAGCTCGGCGCAAAGTACCACTTGTACAGAAGCTGCATGTCGTCGGGGAAGAGGCCGAGGCGGTCTCCGTCCGCAACCGGGGACTCGAGGATCGCGTAGCGGCCGTTGAGAAAGAGGTTGCTGCCGAGCTCCTCGATCGGGATTCCGAGCCGCTCGACGATGGCTTCGACCGTATCGCCTGCCCGCCAAGGAACCGAGACAATCGAGTCGAAGCGCGCGTCTCGTTCCTCCGCGAACCGCCTTAGCTTTCCGTACAAGTGAACATGGATCATCCCGAAGTCACCCCATCCCATCGGCGTATGTCATCACGGCGCGACACGAACTCGGCGACGAGCCGAGTTCGCGGCTTGCCGTACAGGTGTGCCTCGACCATGTCCTGAGTATCTACTACTCGTAGCTGCGGGTCGTCATCCACGCGGGAAGGCGGGCTCTGATGAGCTCGCCTTCCCGGACGGCCAGCGTGAGCTTCTGCTCACGCTTGGAACACCTTGTCGATCTCGCTGTCGGCGACGTCCCAGACGACGTCGTGCGGCGGGAGCGGCTCGTACGTCATGAACTCAGGCAGCCGGTCGTCGAGCTCGGTGAACCCGGCGCGGCGGTTGAAGTCGCGCTCGAGCTCGAGGATCTCCTTCCCGATCCGGGCGACGTCGTCGGCCGTCCATTCGGTTCCGAGGACGCCGTTGCACTCGTCGATCATCCCCTCGAACCCGGAGGCGATGTCGAGGATCGCGAACGCGATGAACAGGCAGTGGCCGGTCGAATCGATGAACGCCGTCGCGTACTGGAAGGTCCGTGCCAGCTCGGCCTTGTCCGGGTTGAGCGGATCGAGCTTCCCGGAGACGCCGAGGATCTCCGGCGCGATCGTGTAGCCGGACGTGTGATCGGCCCCCATCGTCGAGACGGCGTAGGTCATCCCGATCCCCTTGATCGCCCGCGGCTCGTACGCCGGCATGTTCTGCCCCTTCACGTGTGGGACGCGGGCGACGCCGAACGTCCTCCCGGTCGTCAGCGCTCCCCCGCCGAGGATCCTGCCGAGCGGCGTCGCCTCGCCGATCTCGTGTACGAGCTCGATCGCGCGCGCGCCGTCGCCGAACGGCGCGACGCCGCCCTCCATCGCGACCGCGATCGCGCCGCCGATCTCGATCGTGTCGAGGCCATACTCGTTGCACAGCTGGTTGAGCTCGGCGACCTGGTCGAGATCGTCGATCCTGCAGTTGGCGCCGAGGGCCCAGGCCGACTCGTATTCGATGCACGAGGTGTGCTCGGTCCCGTCCTCGCGATGCCACGTGTTCGAACAGCAGATGACGCAGCCCGGCGAGCAGGGGTGGTTGTAAAGCTCACCGCCGGTGCGCTCCTTGTTCCCCTCGAAGATCGCCTCGCCGGCGATCTTCGCCGCGCCGTCGAACCGGCCCGATCTGAAGTTGTTCGTCGGCAGCGCGCCGGCCTCGTTGATGATGTTGACGAGGACGGCGGTTCCGTAGGTATTCAACGCCCCTTTCGGCTTGGTGATCGCGTGCTCGGTCAGCGCCGCGGCCAGCTTCTTCCGCCCCTCGTCGAACAGCTCCTCGTCCGCGATCTCCACCCCGTCCGCCTTACCGTCGTCGACGACGATGAACTTAAGGCCCTTGCTTCCGAGGACGGCTCCGAGGCCGCCGCGGCCGGCGTAGCGGCTCGGGCGTCCTTCCTGGTCGTTGAAGCAGACCCCGGCGGCCGCCATCCGGTGTTCGCCGGCGACGCCGATCGAGCAGACGTCGACCGTGTTCGGACCGCCGTGCTCGGCGAAGACGTCCGGGTAGACCTCGGAGAGTCTCTTCCCGGTCCACGCATCGGCCGGCTCGAACGACGCGTCGTCCTTCGTCACCTTGAGGAGCCAGAACCCGTCGTCCTTCGGCTGGCCCTCGACGACGATCGCTCGAATCCCGAGGCGGGCGAGCCTCCGCCCCCAGCCGGTTCCGGCGTTCGCCTCCTTGATCCCGCCGGTGAGCGGCGACTTCCCGCCGACCGAGATCCGGGACGACGTCGGAGAGGACGTTCCGGTAACGATCCCCGGCGAGAAGACGACCTTGTTGTTCGGCCCCAGCGGGTGGCACGTCGCCGGCACCTCGTCGTGGACGATGCTGGACGTCAGCCATCGACCCGCCCGGTGTTGGTACTTCTCCGGCAGCGGCTCGAACGCCGCCGTCCGGTCGGTCATGTTGACGCGAAGAATTCGATCCATGCCCCGCCTCCTTAAACGTTGTTTGAATCTCGCTTTCCCCCCCGGTCTATCATGAGAGACGCACCGAAGTCAAGCTCGCGCACGGGGTCTCCCTGTATAGATGGGAAGCCCCGGGCGGGGTAGTCACCGTCACATCTATTCGTCTTCGGCCAGGAACCCGTACGCCGAGGGACACACAGCTCCGCGCTGATTCCCGTCCTCCGCCGAGCTGGCGGGGATCCTGTTCCCCGAGCCTTGAATCTCCCCTTCGAAGCGATGAAGTGCCGCGGCATCGCTCTGCGACGGGCAGTCTTCGCCGAGGAGCAGGATCCCGAAACCCTGATTGGCTGTGAGGGTGCAGTCTCGTACCGTCACGGTCGCCCTGTCCCACACCAGGATTCCGTCTCCGGTGTTGCCGTGTATGTGCGTCGAGTGCGCGCTGACGGTCGCCGCATCGGCCGCCCAGAGGCCGGGACCGATGTTGTCCATGACCGTACACGAGCGGAGGTCGATGGACCCGTTTCCGGTCACGTGGATCCCACCGGTTGGCTGGTAGCCGAGCGCGCGGATCTCGCCGGTCCCGTTGCCGGAGATCGTGCAAGCCGTGAGTCGCGCCGTTCCGGTCCATGGGACGACCAGACCGTACTCGTGGTTTCCTTCCAGACGACAATTGATCAACTGGAGTTCCCCGGAGCCGAGTCGAACGCCGGACCGGGCACATTCGAGCACCGAGACGTCTTCAAGTCGGACGTCGACCGCTCCCGAGGAGACGACGCCGGCCACTTGGCCGACCGAGATCCCGTCTCGGCCGCCACGGACGGTCAACCCCCGAATGCTGATACGGATCGGCTGGCTTGTGGGCGCGCTGATGGACAGGACCGCGTCCTCGCCCCCTCCGCGCAGGCCGATGAACACGGGATCCGATGATCTGGAGACGGGCTGGAGGGTGATCGACTTTTCGATCACCAGTCCGTCCGGGAGCTCGTAGGTGCCCGGTTCCAGATAGAGGATTCCCCCGGGAAGAAGGAGGTCGACGTGCTCCTGCAGTGAGTCGGCGGGTCGCGCTGTTCGCTCCGCGTTCGGGAGCAGCGCTCGGACGTCGACCAGTCCGGGAGGGGCAAGAGGGGTTCCTCCTCGCGCGGCGGATAAGTACGCGACGATCCTCCGGACGGCGCGAACGCGTTCCGCTCCGCTTCCTGACGGAGCGGATCGGAGGTTCTCCAACTCCACCTGGATCAGTTGGGCGAAGGCGGAGATGCTTTCCAGCGCGGCCGTCGCTTCCGCCCGGTCCTGCCTGTTCATGGGAACGGCCTCGGCCGATAGGAGCAGCTCCGCTGCGCGGTCTTCGAGCGCAGCTCCCCCTTGGGACGGGTCACCGGCAGGGCTCAGGGCCTCCATCATCTCGTCGAAGTAGGTATCGAATCCTTGCGGATCGGCGGCGAGCAGAGCGGCCTTCGCGTAGTACATCGCGAGTTCGACCGTGTCGATCAGATCCTGAAGCTGAACGAGGAACGGACCGTCGGCAGCTCCCGCTCCTTGAAGGGAGAGAACCGTGACGAATCCGACCAGGAGAAGCGCTCGGGTAGGGAGCAGCTGTCTGAGACTACGGAGCGTCGAGCGCATCGTGTCTCTCCTCCTTTCCTGGGAGCGGCCGCTGGGGCCGCGGCATGTCGCCCGGAGGATTCGGCAGGAAGCTGTAGCCGAATCCCTTCTCGTTGTGGACGTGGAGGGCTCCACCCGGCTGGGCCGCCTCCAACCGCCGTCGGAGCTGGTAGACGCACTGGCGGATGTCGTTGGAGTCCGCGTAGGGGGACTCGGGCCAGAGAGCCGGCAGGATGTCGTCGTCGGAGAAGACCCTTCCCGCCTCTGACGAGAGCAGCGCCAGAAGGGAGAACTGCTTCGGCGAGAGCCTCACGTGCCTTCCACCCAGATACGCGGACTTTGTCCGAGCATCGATCCTTAGCTCCGAAGACACCGCAGGCTCGACCGCCTGTTCTCCACGCCGGCGCTCGATCCGTCTCCCCAGAGCCCACAACAGCGCGCTGAGCAGCGACCATCCCCCGAAGGAGACGGCCGCGGTTCGGAGCCCTTCGCCGATCATCGCCGCCCGGGAGGCCGTGACGTCTTGCGTGGCCCGGACGTAGCCTTCGAGCGACGCGAAGGGGACCCGCACGTCGAGCACCCATCGGGATTCGCGCCTCTCCAGGGACGTTCGGACCTCGTGCTGCGTGCCGGGACTCGAAGATGCGAGATCGCTTTGGAGTGTACCGTCCTCGCCGGCGGCGAGGACAGCGTCGCCTTCGACGACCAGCTGAATGTAGCGGTATGGACCGGACACCATGACATCGACGACGCGGCGAAGCGTATCCTGCTGGTGACGCTGGAGCCACGATTCTGCGGCCTCGGCGAACGCCAACGTCGACACGTACGCGTCGGCGGTCGCGGTCTCGGTCCAGTTCTGGTACGCATGGTGGATCCGGACCGCGGCGTACGCCGTCGCAAGGACGAGTGTCGCCGCCGCGATCCCTCCGACAGCGACGGTTCGACGAAACCAGATCGTCGCCATGTCATTGTTTACGGTACTGAACGGCGGATCGCGGAACAAGCGATGAACCGGAACGAACGCTTCCCTCGCTGTTGTGACGGGTCCGATCGATCCGTCGCTCCGCTCAGCTGATGCGGATGCGCGGATCGGAGACCGCGAGGGCGACATCGGCGATCAGGTTCCCGACGATCAGGAACGTCCCGTAGAACAGCAGCGCGGCCGTCACCACGTGCTGGTCCTGGTAGCTCACCCACTGGAGCAGAATCTGCGCGAACGACGGGATGTCGAACAGCGCGGCGACGATGATCGAATTCATCAGCACCATCGGGAGCATGACGCCGAAAGAGCTGATCAGCGGGTTGAGTGCGTTTCGGAGCCCATGGCGAAAGATGACGCGAAGCTCCGAACCGCCCTTCGCCCGAGCCACCGTGATGTACGGCGACGACATGACGTCCTCCATGCTCATCCGCGTGATTCGAACGACCGTGACGAAGATCGGCGTGCCGACGATGATCCAGATCGGCAGAAGGTGCAGGATGCAGCTGCCGAACTTCGCGAGCGACATCGGCGCGCCGACGAACCGCCAACCGCACATCCCCCACAGCCCCGAGCCGACCATCAGCGGATCGATGAACTTGTAGATGAACCAGTGGATGAGGATCCCGGTGATGTAGGTCGGGACCGACAGAGCGGGGTACGTCAGGAGGCCGAACACGACGTTGGCTCGCCGGCCACGGAAGCGCGAGGACAGAACGCCGACCGGAATCCCCAGCATCCAGGCAACGGCCATCGACGTGACGGACACGATCAGACTCACCTCGGCCGGGCCGCCCGGTCGGAAGAGAAACGGACCGACCGGTCCGTTGGTCCGGAACGAAATCCCAAAGTCTCCCCGGGTGACGACGCCCTCGAACCAGATCCAGAACTGGACGAAGAACGGTTTGTCGAGTGCCTTCTCCGCGCGGAGGATTGCCGGGAGCTCGGGATCCAGCCCGAACACCCGGACCGCCCAGTCAAGCGGTGTGTAGAAATCGCCGGGGTACATGCAGATAACGCCGAAGGAGACGAAGGCGATCGCCGCGAAGACGAAACCGGAGAACAGGACCCGCTTGGCGACGTAGGTCAGCACGATCCGTCTCCTCGGTGTCGGGCCGTCTCCGTACCGCGGTCGGGCACGTGATGTCCAGATCGGCTCATCGGGGTTCCTCCTCGCTGGAAGTTCACCCGTTGATCTTGGCAGCGACGCCTCACCGTGGCGATAAGGATCGCGTCAGCGGATCGTTACATCCCCGTTAGCGGGAGCGCGTATCCGTCGATGTCGTGGGGTTGCCCTCGGAGATCCGACCTCGTGTCGCAAGCCACCGAGCCGGCCATCGCAGAGCCGTCGCCCGACAGATTGAGCAGGCGAGACGGCTCCTCGAAAGCTAGCGCGACGGAACACGAGCCACGGCACCGACCACCGCGATCCCCATCGTCCCGAAGTGGGACCGCGCCCGCCGAAGCACGGCGAGGCCGCGCCGCTCGAGGAATCCGTCGAGGCCGCCGCGGGCGACGAAGTCGCGGAACCCGGCGCTGTGCTCCTGGCCCGCGGTGCTCTCGATCCATCGGATGACCTGCCACGGGACGTGGGTCGCCGGACGCGGCGGCTCGGTGTATTCGGTGAGGACGAGGGCGCCGTCCGGTCGGAGGACCCGAAGCGCCTCGCGCACCATGAGCGACCGTTCGTCTTCCGTGTGCTCGTGCAGCGCGAGAATCAGCAGGCTCGCGTCGAACGAGCCATCCGGGAACGGCAGCTCGTACGCCGAGCCGAGGACGTAGTCGGTGTTCGCGTCCCTACGTCGCTCGGCGGTCGCGATCATCGCCTCGGCCAGGTCGACGCCGGTCGCCCGGATTCCGGCCCGACCGAGGGCGCGGCACTGCGCCCCGGTCGCCGAGGCGATGTCGAGGACCTCGCGAGCGCCGAGTTCCCGGCAGGTCCGAACGATCTTCGGTCGAAGCGGCCACAACAGCGGATCGATCAACGCCCGATAGAAGCGGACGGCGAGAGAACCGTAGCGGGTCTTCCATGCCATGGTGCACCAGATGGTAAGGGAGCTTCCGCTCGGCGCAAATCCTGTACCATGGGACGAAGGAGGAGACGCAATGCCGAACTGCACCAACAGGGAGTCGAACCTCGAAGACTGCCCGTGCACCTATCCGGGCTGTCCGCGGAAGGGGGCCTGCTGCGACTGCTTGCGGTACCACCTCGCGTGCCAAGAGCTGCCCGGCTGTTGCTTCCCGCCGGAGGTCGAGCGCTCGTACGACCGCTCGTTCCGTCGGTTCGCCGAGATCCACGGAGGCTGAACGCGACATGGCCGGATGCTCGAGACGGCGCGCACCGGGGCTCGTCACGCGGGAGCGGATCGCCGCCGATCTGGCGGAGTTGGGCGTCGCGCCCGGCGATACCGTGATGCTCCACGCGGCGGTCGGCGCGATCGGCTGGATCGTCGGGAGTCCGGATCGCGTCCTGGCGGCGGTACTCGACGTCGTCGGCGAGGCGGGAACGCTTCTGATGTACGTCGGGTGGGACGGGTCGCCGTACGACGTCACGATCGGGGCTCCGGCGCTCCCGTCGGCGCTGGCGGAAGCGTGGCCCGCCTACGATCCGGAGACGTCGCGGGCCGTCCGCGACTGGGGCGTGCTCGCGGAGTACCTGCGGACCTGCCCCGGTGCGAGGCGAAGCGCGCATCCGGACGGCTCGTTCGCGGCCGTCGGCGCGAAGTCCGACGAGTTGACCCGCGATCATCCGTTGCAATACGGGATGGGGCCGGGCTCTCCGCTGGCGAAGCTCTGCGAGGCAAGGGGGAAGGTCGCGCTCCTCGGCTCGCCGTTGTCGAACGTCACCCTCCTTCATCACGCCGAGCACCTCGCCGAGGTTCCGAACAAGGGGATCGTCCGGTACTGGGCGCCGATCCTCCGGGACGGCGAGAAGACGTGGGTCGAGATCGAGGAGTTCGACACAGGCGGAGAGGGCTGCCTTCCGTGGCACGGGCCGACCGACATGTTCGAAGCGATCGTTCGCGACTACCTTCAAGAGGGCCGCGGCCGGGTCGGGCACGTCGGCGCAGCGCTGAGCTACTTGCTCGACGCGGCCGGGCTGACGGAGTACGCGGTCGGATGGATCGAGGAGCGGTTCTCCGAGTACGAACCGCAGGATTTCGAAGTGGAGATTCGCCCCGCCGCCGGACCGGACCATCGCGAGCTCGCGGCACTGCTCGGGATGCACGACGAGGAGCTGTCCGGTTCGACGACTTCAGCGGCCCGCCTGTCGACGCGGGTCGACGAGTTCCTCGAGGATCCGGATCGAAAGGCGTTCGTCGCCGCGGCCGGCGAACGCGTGGTGGGGATGATCGTCGTTTCGCAGGCGGCGCCGGGTCGCGGATCGATCGAACTCGCGTTCGTCGAGCCGGAGTTCCGGCGGCGCGGGATCCTCCGGGAACTCGAGGCGGACGCGTCGGCGCATCTGAGGGACATCGGATGTCACGTCGTGGAACTGCGGGTGGGAGCGGGAAACGACGCGGCGCGATCCGCGTGGCGGTGCCTCGGCTACGGACCGACGGTCGAGTTCCTGGAGCGGCCGCTGTAGGAGGCGAAGGATGGACGTGCCGGACCGGCTGTACCATGCGTCGGCCGTGCGGGGACGCAGGGAGTTGGTCCCCGGCCAGAGCACCCACGGCACGTGGGTGTACGCGGTCGGCGATCCGATCCTCGCTGCCTGTTTTCTGTCGACGACCGGCGGGGACCTCACGTGCGCCGTCGGGCGGGATCGACGGACCGGTCGCCCGTACCTCTGCGAGCGGTTCGAGGGGGCGTTCGAGCGGCGCTACGCCGGCGCGGCCGGTTCGATCTACGTGCTGGACGGAGACGGGTTCCTCGCCGGACGCACGCCCTGGGACGAGGAGTACGTCAGCGGGCGGGTCGTACGTCCGTTGTCCGAGATCCGCGTCGAGGACGCGTGCGAATACCTGGAGGCCCTCTCGCGGTCCGGTGAGCTCGCGTTGGTGAGGTACCCGGAGCGGATCGACGGGATTCCCGCGGACGACTCCGACCTCGTGGAGAGGGCGGTCCTGGGGGTCGATCGGTTCGGGCCCGACGTGTTGTGTGGCTTCGCCGAGTACCATCCCGCCCTGATGCCGCGGATCCGGTCGGCCCTGGGGCCGAGGCGGATCGATCGGACGCGGTCCGCTGACAACGTGGCTTGAGCCGCCGAACGGAGGAAGGTGGATTCGATGAAGAACGACTTCGTGGCGCGGATCCTGTACGAGATCGCCGATCTGCTCGCGCTCGACGGCGTCGCGTTCAAGCCGCAGGCGTACCGACGGGCGGCGCAGGCGGTCGAAACGCTCGGCGAGCCGATCGAGGTCCTCGTCGCGTCGGGGACGCACAGGAATCTTCCCGGGGTCGGCGATGCGATCGCGAAGAAGATCGCTGAGATCGTCGAGACCGGCCGCTTGAAGTACCACGACGACCTGAAGGCGAAGCTGCCGATCGACCTGTTCGCGCTGACGCAGGTCGACGGCGTCGGCCCGAAGACGGCGAAGCTCCTCTACGACGAGCTCGGCGTCCGCGATCTGGCCGACCTCGAGCGGGCGGCGCGGGCGGGGAAGATCCGCGACGTGAAGGGGCTCGGCGCGAAGACGGAGGAGAAGATCCTCCGGGGGCTCGGCGAGACGAGGCAGGTCGAGGGGCGGATCCTCCTCGGGCGGGCGTCCGACCTCGCGGACGACCTGATCGAGCGACTTTCGAAGACGGGCCTGTTCGCCCGGATCGAAGCCGCCGGCTCCCTCCGGCGCGGCCGGGAGACGATCGGCGACCTCGATCTCCTCGCCGTGACGGAGAAGCCGGAGGAAGCGCCGAAGGCGGCCGAGGCGTTCGTCGGGCTGGCCGACGTCGAAGAGGTCCTCGCGCGCGGGGCGAAGAAGTCGTCGGTCCGCCTCGTCGTCGGCGTCCAGGTCGACCTGCGGATCGTCCCGCCCGAGTCGTTCGGCGCCGCGCTTCAGTACTTCACCGGATCGAAGGCGCACAACATCGCGCTTCGGAAGCGGGCCGTGGCGAGGGGCTGGAAGCTGAGCGAGTACGGGTTGTTCGGGGTGAACGATCGCGTGCTCGCCGGGCCGGAGGAGGCCGAGATCTACGCGCGGCTCGGGCTTCAGTTCGTCCCGGCCGAGCTTCGCGAGGACGAGGGGGAGATCCAGCGCGCCGAGGCCGGCTCGCTGCCCGAGCTGATCGAGCCGGTGGACGTCCGCGGCGACCTGCACGTCCACACCGATCGATCGGACGGGAAGGCGACCCTGGAGGAGATGGTCGACGCGGCCCGGGCGCGCGGCCTGTCGTACGTCGCGATCACCGACCACGCCAAGTTCGCCGAGGTGATCGGCGGTCTGACGCCGGACGACCTCCGCCGACAGATCGACGAGATCGCGGCGCTCAACCGAGGGCTGAAGGGATTCCGCGTGCTGGCCGGGGTCGAAGTAAACGTCCGGAAGGACGGATCGCTCGACGTGCCCGACGAGCTCCTCGCGCGGCTCGACGTCGTGACCGCCGCGGTCCACTCTCACTTCCGACTCGGTCGCGCCGAGATGACGGCGCGGCTCGTCCGAGCGATCGAGCACGAGCATGTCGACGTCCTCGCCCATCCGACCGGGCGGAAGATCGGCGAGCGCCCGGCGTACGAGGCCGATTGGGACGCCGTCTTCGAGGCCGCCGCCGATCACAAGACGGCGATGGAGATCAACGCCAACCCGGTCCGGCTCGACCTGAACGCCGACCTCGTCCGCCGCGCGATCGCCGCCGGCGTCAAGCTGGCGATCGGCACCGACGCCCACACCCCGGAGCACTTCGACTTCCTGCGGCTCGGCGTCCTCACCGCCCGCCGCGGCTGGGCGACGAAGGCGGACGTCCTGAACGCGCTCCCCGCCGGCAAGCTGCGTCGGTGAGAAGGGGACAAGCACGGCGGCACTCCCGACCCGTTTTCCGAACGGACGTGCGAGGAGGCCGCGGCCGTCGCGGTCGATCTCACTCGAAGATCAAGCGGTAGATGACCGCCTTCATCGCCGGCAGCCACGCTCTGCCGTCCGCCCCGAGCCGGAACAGGACCGCTTCGTCGCTTTTGACCATCTCGTACATCTCCGCGTACAGCGGGAACGCTAGTTCGAGCGACCGGAACACGCTGTGGCGCGTCGGGAGGAGATACTGGGGATACGGCGCCCCGGTTCTGGGCCCGATGCTATCGACCACGACCGATGTCGAGGCCATCAGGTTGGCCAGCTCCAGCGCCAGCGAACGCGTTCCCCGGTCGCGGGTGGCGGGGTGAATTCCGATCACGTCCGCGTAGAACAGGCAGACGTTCGTCCGGTCGGCCAGCGGCATCGGCTTGAACGCGACGGTTTGCCGACCGCGATCGCTCATCACCGAGATCGATTCCGTGAACCCGACCAGGGCGCGTCCGTACCCGGCGCCGAACCACTCTCCCCGGATGTAGGAGTCGCTGTCGGAGTACTGCGCGTTGGTGACGCTGGCCATGCGAAGGACTTGCCGCAGGTTCTGGATGGACCAGGAGCAGATCTTGGACGCGTCCGGAGCGAGCGGTGGGTCGCTCGTGTACACGCCGTAGATGTCCTCGAGCGCGTCGACGTACAGGCACGCGTCCGTCGATTTCCCCGAGAGATTGACCATCAACCCGACGCCCTCGGGAGGGACTATCCCCGTGTAGGTGTGCTCTCCGAGGACCCGCGTCAAGCCGCTGAGCGTCTCCGCGCGTGCGATCTCGTCGTCTCCCTTGCGGTAGAAGAGGACGTGCGTGCACGCCAGCTGCGGGATCGCCCCGTACGCTTGGCCGAGCCGGCATCCCTCCAGTGCGAAGCTGAGGTAGTCGTCGACACCGTCGATTTCGCACCTCTGGATCGGATCCAGGTACCCCCTGGCCTGGAAGGACGACAGGAAGATCGCGTCGAACACAAACACGTCGAGTGAGCTCGGCGGGTCGGCCGAGTAGCAGTCCCACGTCACGAAGTTCAGCGGTACGTCGGGGTGGATGCGATTCCATGACGCGGAGAGGACCGTCTTGAACTGGTCCGGGCGGGGCACGTACGGATAGAGCGCGACGTTGAGCTCCGTCGCATGGACCGGAAACGTGAGGCCGATCAGCGTCAGGATGACGAGGAGGGCGAGGCCGTTCCTCCTGAATCGTCCGGTTTTCCGAGACAGCATCGTAGACCTCCTAGATGTTCTCTTGCTGAACCTGCCAGCTAGAACACGCTCAGTCCCTATCACATATCTACAGCGAAGTCAACGTGGGCCACACGTCGGCTGCTTCCTCATTGGAGTCGTCTTCTCGAGAGCGAGGGACGCGTCGTCCACGCTTCAGCCGGGCGACGGGCTTCGTATCGATCCAATGCCGGAGACCGGACCCCGCGGCTTGCGCACGGTGGGCCGGAGCGAGCATGATCGACGGACGGGAAGCGGCCGTCCTCGGAAGATCGTCACGGAAGGGGAGGAGTATGACCGAACCGATCCGAACCCTCGCGCTTCGGATGAGCAACGCCTACCTCGTGAAGGGCGACACGGGCTTCGTCCTGATCGACACGGGATTCCGCTTCGACCGGTCACGACTGGAAGCGGAGCTCCGCACCGCGGGCTGCGGCCCCGGCGATCTCCGGCTGATCGTGATCACCCACGGGGACCCCGATCACAGCGGCAACGCCGCCTCCTTGCGCGAGGCGTACGGGACGAAGATCGCGATGCACAGAGCGGAGGCGCCGGCGGTCGAACGAGGCGACATGTTCCTCAGTCGAGGTTCCTTGTCGTTGCCACGTCGGTTGATGAAGCCGGCGATGCGGCTGTTCCGGCTTCGCAGGCGCGATCGGTTCACTCCGGATATCTTCCTCGAAGACGGCGACCGGCTCGACGAGTACGGGCTCGATGCGACGGTCCTGCACGTCCCCGGGCACTCCGCCGGGTCGATCGCCGTGTTGACCGCCGACGGCGTCCTGTTCTCCGGCGACTTCCTCGAGAACCGGACCCGCCCGTCGCTCGCCACCCTCGTCGACGACGCCGAGGCGTTGGAGGCCAGTTTCGAGCGGGTGAAACGGCTCGGTGTCCGGATCGTCTACTCCGGCCACGGCAAGGCGTTCACGATCGACGAGATCGGCAATCCGGACGTAGGCCGTCGCTTGGCATCCCGTACAGAGGCGGAGCGGTCGACGTCGAAGACGCGCTCCATGGGAGAGGAAGATGGTTCATCCCTTTGAGCGGATCATCGCGAGTTTGGAACCATCGCTCGAGCGGCTTCTGGCGATGGATCCAGTGCGAATCGGATCGATTCCGCGGACCTTCCCGGTCTCCGGAGTCTACCTTCTCTCTGAAGGGCCGAAGCACCTCTACGTGGGGCGGAGCCGGAACATCAGAGAGCGGTTGGGGCGCCATTCGCGCCCGGGAGCGACACATCGGATGGCAGCTCTCGCGTTTCGGATTGCTCGAGAAGAAACCGGACGCGTTCGACCTGCGTATCGTGAAACCGGATCGCGCCACGACTTGATGCGAGATCCCCAGTTTACAGAAGCGTTCCAGGCCGCCAAAGCGAGGATTCGGGCGATGGACGTGCGGGCTGTGGAGGAACCAGACCCGGCAAGACAGACTGTCCTGGAGGTCTACGTGGCCGTCGAACTCGGAACCCCGTACAACGATTGGCACACGCATTGAGATCGTTCCAGCGGGATCGGAGACGACTGGACGGCTCTGCAGAAGGGAGCGGATTGGGAACGAAGATCCCCGGATCCGGACTGCGCTTCTCTCGATCGATCCGACGAGCGAGCGCCCAGCCTGGCACGGCGACGCCGGGCTAATGGAGGCGTTCGTCGACGCCGTGCGCCGCGACGACCCAAGCCGCGTGCTGTCCGGCCCGGAGGAGTCGCTCGAGTCCCACCGGATGGCCTTCGCCGCCGAGAGGTCTCGGATGGAGCATCGCGTAGGTAGAAGGCATGGTCGATGAATTGGATCGAACAGGGGCACGGCTGTACGGTGTCGTGCGCGAGTTACGATGCCAATCTATGGGAAGAGAAGGCGTTCTGAACCTAGCGGAGGACGGGAAGCCAATCCGTGCGGAGCAGGGTACTCCCGCCGCTCCGCACGCCGAACAGTGAAGGCCTCAACGCGAGGAAAGCGGGAACGAACGTGGATAACGAAACCAGCGTCGCTCGGCAATATGAGTCCTGGGCGGACAGCTACGACAGTGACAAAGCCGAACTCATCAGGAGAGATGTTGGTATTTCGTTAGAGGCGTTCGTGGATCGAATCCTCGATCGCTGCCACCTAACTGCGGGACAAAGGGTTGTCGACATCGGTACGGGGACCGGTCTCATTGCGATCTCTATTGCCGAGCGGTTATCCAATGATTGTAGCATCCTGGGGATCGACCTATCCGATGCAATGCTCGAGAGGGCCGAGGTTCGCGTCAAGGAGGAAGAAGTCGAGCAAAATGTCGTCTTGAGAAAGGCTTCCGCGCTGGACATTCCAGTGGAAGACGCAACGCAGGATCTGGTGGTGTGCGTGTTCACGATCCGGCATACGAATATCCGAGAGGCGCTGCGGGAATTCATGAGAGTCTTGAAGCCGGGAGGAAGAGCGGTGGTCGTTGACCTGTGTGCCCCCCAGAAATGGCGATCCATACCAGCGAGGATTCTCTTGCCGCTTTTCAGAGTGGGCCTTCTCCTCGCCGGCAGGAAGGTGAGGGCTGAGAGGCGGTCGACCCTCTTGACGGCGAGCGAATGGGAGATCCTGATCGAAGAGAGGCACGGGCAAGCGACCGAGGTTGAGGAGTTCCCGAACAGGACGGAACCAGATTGGAAGCCAGGCAAAGTCATCATCGCGTGGAACAGGGGATGAATCCAGCATAGGAAGGTGAGCCGAATCACCGCGGGGCCGACCGTTGCATCGGCGATCTTGCGGTTGGTGCCGAACCCGGAGCGAAGGAAGCGCTGACCTGCGTCGTCAAAGGAGCGCCGAAACGTGGCGTGTATAAAGTGTGGAGAATGGCTGAAGCAGACTAGCTGAGACTGCGGGTCGCCGGTAGGATGAACTAGATGTCGGAAATTGCTGCGAGACACCTGAGTTGAGAAAGGATGGTCCGATGGCCGCTGTCGTACTCGACGGGAAGGCATTGTCGAAGCAGATCGAGGCGTCGCTCACCGAGCGGGTCGCGAAGCTGAAGGAGAAATCCGGAGGCCGCACGCCGATCCTCGCCACGATCCTCGTCGGAGAGGATCCGGCGTCGGCGACGTACGTCAAGATGAAGGGGAACGCGTGCAACCGGGTCGGGATGGAGTCGCTGAAGCTCCTCCTCCCGGAGATGGCGACTACGGAGGAGCTTCTCGCGGAGATCGACAAGCTGAACGCGAATCCGGACGTCCACGGGATCCTCCTTCAGCACCCGGTGCCCAAGCAGATCGACGAACGCGCCTGCTTCGACCGGATCGCGCTCGAGAAGGACGTCGACGGGGTGACGTGCCTCGGCTTCGGTCGGATGACGATGGGCGAGGCGGCGTACGGCTCGGCGACGCCGGCCGGGATCATGAAGATCCTCGATCACTACGGGATCCCGATCGAGGGGAAGCACGCCGTGGTCGTCGGGCGGAGCCCGATCCTCGGGAAGCCGATGGCGGTGATGCTCCTCAACAAGAACGCCACGGTGACGATCTGCCACTCGCGGACGCAGGACCTTCCGGCGATCGTCAGACAGGCTGACATTGTCGTCGGCGCTGTCGGGAAGCCCGAGTTCATCAAGGGCGAATGGATCCAGGACGGGGCCGTGGTCGTCGACGCCGGCTACCATCCCGGGGGGGTCGGCGACGTCGAGCTTTCGGCGGTGATCGACCGATGCGCCGCTTACACCCCGGTTCCCGGCGGCGTCGGCCCGATGACGATCGCCACGCTGATCACCCAGACGGTCGAGGCGGCGGAGAAGGGCCTGACGGAGACCGAGACGGCCGCCTAGAGGTCCCGCACCATCTCGTACTGGTCGACGAGGCGCGAGAACCCACACGATTCGAAGAAAGCTTGCGTCCCCGCGTCGGTTCCGTCGACGTTGAGCGCCGATAGCCGCGTCACGGACTCCGGCAGCGTGCCGGCCAGACGCGCGACGAGCGCCGTCCCGACGCCGCGTCTCCGATGCGCTCTGTCGACGACGAGCGTCAGCAGCCAGTTGAGCGGCGGCGCGTACGCCGTGGCCCCGACGCAGACTCCGTCGACGAACGCCCCCGCGAGCTGAACGGAATCGGGGGTCGCATCGACGGCCGAGAAGCGGTTCTCGAACGACGGGATCCAATCGGCCGACCGCTCGAGTCTCGTGAGGTCCGCTCGCGCGATCGGTCGGATCTCAAGGGCGGGGAGCGCGTCGAGCGTCCGCAGCTCGGAGGCCTGCCCGACGTAGCACCGCAACGCGCGTGCGATCTCGAATCCGCTCTTCCTGTACGCCTTGATCGCCGGCTCGTTCTGCTGCAGGACCTCGAGGACGAACCGCTCGACGCCCCTCTCGCGGAGCGGCGGGAGGGCGTGCTCGAACATCTTCTTGGCCCAACCTTGCTCGCGGAACGCCGGCACGATGCCGGTCCCGGCGTCGTAGGCCGAGAGGCGCCCTCCCCACGTGTCGATTCCGATCAGGGTGAATCCGACGAGTCGGTCTCCGTCGTACAGCCCCGGGGAAAGGCCGTAGTCGACGGCGTTCTTCCGCATGCGAAGGAGGAGCCCCTCCTCGGTCGTCCCGCTGGCGTCCATGGCGTAGTCGGCGAACGCCTCGAGGAACGCGCAGTGGATCTGTGCCTTGTCAACGCTGCGGAGTGTGGGCATGATGCGCGCAGTGTACCGGATCGTCGAGAAGCAAGCGGCCACGATCCCTGGATGCGGCCATCGGATTCCGAGGGGGGAGAGACGCGAGATGGAGACACGTGTACGTCCGTACGATCGCGACCGGGACTTCGAGGCGATCGGACGATTCCTCGTTCGCACCTACGATCCCGAGGCGGTCCATCGCAACTGGCTGCAGCCGCGGTGGGAGTACATGCACTACCATCCGCTCCTCGAGGAGTCCGGGCTGGACCTCGGGACGTGCGGCGTCTGGGAGGACGGCGGAGAGATTGTCGGGGTCGCCCACTTCGAGCACCGGAGGGGCGTGAACTACCTCGAGGTCGATCCTCGATACGCCGGCCTCAAGCGCGACATGCTCGACTACGCCGCAGAGCGACTGTGGGGCGAGTTCAAGGACGGGAGAGCGGTCTACGTCTACCTCGACGACCGGGACGAGGGCCTCCACGCGATCGCAGGGAAGCTCGGATACGAGCCGAAACCGGACCTGGCCGAGCGGACGTCGACGCTCAAGATTCCGGATCCTTTTTGCGTTATTCGGACGCCCGAGGGGTTCCGAATCCAGAGCCTCGCGGACGAATTCGACGTCCGGAAGGTCCACCGCGTCATGCACCGCGGCTTCAACCACGCCGGGGAGCCGCCGGAGGACGGGCTCGAATCTCGACGGAGGAAGCTGTCGGCGCCCAACTTCCGCCGGGACCTCGCCATCGTGGCGGTCGCGCCGAGCGGCGAATACGTCTCGTTCTGCGGCATGTGGATGGACCCCAGCAACCGCGTCTGCTACGTCGAGCCGGTGGCGACCGATCCGGACTACCGCCGAATGGGGCTCGGGGCCGCCGTCGTCCTCGAAGGGGTTCGCCGCTGCGGCATCGAGGGCGCGACGGTTGCCTACGTCGGGTCGGATCAGGCGTTCTACCGGTCGATGGGCTTCGAGACGACCTGCTCGCAGACGCCGTGGAAGCTGGGGCTCGCCGGTTGACCGGTGCTCCGCGCGGCGGGTTGGGGTAGACTGGGGAATCCATCTTTCACGTTAGGGGGCGTCATGGCGAAATCGCAGGACAAACAGAGGCGAAGCGGAAGGAAGAAGGCCCAGAAGTCGATCAAGGAGAAGCGCGCCGCGAAGAAGGCCAAGCGGGCCGAGAAGGAGCGGCAGCTCTGACGCACGGCCCGGCCCGGCCGAGGTTTCAGGCGCGGCTTCGAGCACGGTCGACGCTCGCCGTTTCGCGCTCGTGTTCCATTCGATCCGACCGAGCCTGAACGGTGCGCCCCTTCAGCGTTGAATCCGTGAGAACGTGAAGGAGAGTGGATGAGGACGGTTCTGATCACGGGGGGGAGCAGCGGCATCGGGCTGGAGTTCGCGAGACAGCTCCTCGAGGCGGGCGACCGGGTCATCGCGACGAGCCGGAACGCCGAGGGCTCGGCGGACCTGCGGGATCTGAAGGCGGAACACGGCGATCGGCTGTCGATCTATCCGCTGGACGTCGGCGACGAGGCGTCGCGTCGAAGCCTTTTCGAGGCGCTTTCCGGAGAAGTCGACGGCCTCGACATGCTGATCAACAGCGCCGGGATCATCTCCGGCGACGAGGAGCACATAAGCGTATTCGGCGTACTCGACCAAGAGGAGCTGGCGCGAGCCTTCCTCGTCAACAGCATCGCGCCGCTGATGATGGTCGAGAAGTTCTTCCCGCTGCTGAAGTCGGGAAATCGTCCGATCGTCGTCAACATCTCGTCGCTCAACGGGAGCATCTCGGTGTGGAATCGGCCCGGGAAGTACAGCTACTGCGCCAGCAAGGCGGCCCTCAACATGATCACCAAGGGCCTGTCGTTCGAACTCCGCGACGCAGGAATCAAGGTCGTGGCCTTCCATCCGGGATGGGTCCAGACGCGGATGACGCGCAACGAGGACGCTCCGATGACGCCGGAGGAGTCGATCGGCGGGATGCTGCGCGTGATCGAGTCGCTGGGGCCCGATGACAGCGGCGAGTTCCTCGACTGGGAAGGGAACGAGGTTCCGTGGTAGCCGAGGCGGTCGTCTGGGACTTCAACGGGACGCTGATCGACGACGTCGACCTGGTCGTCCGCTCGGTGAACGCGCAGCTTGCGAGACGGGAGCTGCCTCGGCTGACGGTTGAGCGGTATCGGGACGTGTTCGGCTTCCCGGTCGCCGACTACTACCGACGGATCGGCCTCGACACGGACAGAGAGCCGATGAGCGAACTGTCGGCGGAGTTCTTCGAGGCGTACACACCGGGGCTCCCGTCTTGCCCGCTTCACGACGGCGTGCGCCGTGCGCTGGCGGCTCTCGGCGACGTCGGCGTGCGTCAATTCGTGCTCTCCGCGATGGAGGAGCGGATGCTCTCCGCCACGATCGAGCACCTGGGAATCGACGGTTTCTTCGCGGCGGTCTACGGGTTGTCGCATCTGGAGGGGGACTCGAAGGTCGAACGCGGCCGCGAGCTACTGGCGAGCTTCGCCATCCGGCCGGACTCCGCGATCCTCATCGGCGACACGGATCACGACGCCGAGGTCGCCCAGGCTCTGGGAATCTCCGTGGCCTTGATCGCCGGAGGCCATCAAAGCGCCGCGCGGCTGCGAGCAACCGGCTGCCCGGTCTACGAGTCGTTCCCCGATCTGGCCGCGGCCCTTCTCCGCTAGACGAACGCCCGCTCCGCGAGCCGACGGACGCGGCTTCTTCGTCCCTCCGGGTTGCATCGAGCTTCGCGGTTGTTCGGCAAACACCTGAGCACGTAGGATGGACGGCGAACAGCGCAGGTAACCGAGGGCAAACGCGGGAAGGGCGCCTCGCGCTCGGAGCGGGGACGGCGTCGAGCAACGAAGGGAGGCGGAGGTGCACGAAGATCTGAGTCGGATCTTGGATCCTCGATACCCCGATTACGTCTACGCCAACAAGCCGCTCGTCGACATCTACCAGAAGGCCCGAGGCAGCTCAAAGGCGGCGAAGGTTCTTCTGGGAGAGTGGCTGAAGATCGATGCCCCAGGCGGTCAGATCCCGTCCACGAAGCGGGTTCCGGTCCGCTACCGTGGAGGGAGCGGCTACGCGCTTGCCGAGGACATCACGCGAAGGCGGCAGCTCGAAATCTACTTCATCGATGTGGATCAGGGCGACTCGATCCTGATCCAGACGCCGGACGACCGGCGCGTCCTCGTCGACGGCGGTGCGACGGACGACGCGCTCGAATTCATCGTCAACAAGTACCGACTCGACAAGAGGGACCACTACATCGACTTCGACGCCGTGATCGCGACGCACAGCGACAGCGACCACGTCAATGGCTTGATCAAGATCCTCAGGCACCCGCGAATCGCCGTGAAGCGCGTCTTCCATAACGGCCTGTTTCGGAGGAAGGAGGGCGCTCTGGATCCGGGGCCCAAATCGGCGTCGAACAAACGCGTCTTCGGTTTGGAGGATCGTCCGTCGGTGAACGGTCGTCCGGAGCTGAAGTACCTCATGAAGCGTCTCCTCGCCGCGATCGACAAGGCCGAGGAGAATCTTCCGGTCGTCGTCCGGAGGATGAAGGAGAGCAAAGGGCGAGTCACCCGCATCGATCTGCCGCCCGAGGGATTCGTCTGCCGACGCCTCGACCGGACGCACGGCCACGTCCCGCCGTTCGACGCGGACAACCGGTATCTGACCATCGAAGTCCTTTGGCCGCGGGCCAGGAGAAGGGACGGCGAGCTGTCGTATCCCTGGTACGGGAACGCCGCCCGGACGGTGAACGGGAACTCGATCGTGCTGCGCGTGGTCCACGGCGACAACCGGATCCTTCTGACCGGCGATCTGAACGAGCCGTCGATGGAGGATGTCCTGCACGACCTCTCGGCGACGATCGAGGATCCGAAGGAGCTCGCCGCCGACGTGTACAAGGCCGCCCACCACGGGAGCCAGCACTTCCTGCTCGACTTCCTGAAGGTCCTGGCGCCGAACGTCGCCGTGATCTCGTCGGGGGACGCGAAGAACGACGCCCACGGCCATCCGCGCGCCGTTCTCATGGGGACCATCACCCGCTACTCGAAGCACCCCAGGCCGGCGGTCTTCTGCACGGAGCTCGCCGCCTGCTTCAGCAAGTTGTCGCGCGAGGAGATGCGGGAGTTCCGCGCCGGTACGCGAGAGCTTTACGCGAGGTCCTTGAAGGGGATCGTGCATCTGCGAAGCAACGGGGAGCGTCTCTGCTTGGCGACCGTTCACGGGAGGAAGCCGCCCGGCGGAGGGCAACAGGCTCAGACCACCTGGAAGTGGGACATCTGGCCGGACACCGAGTAGCGCGGCGAGGCCCGAGTCCGCTCGCTGTCCCGAGTCCCCCGGAGGCTCGCGGGTTGAACGGACGGCCGCACCTCTTTAGCATCCCAACCGTGGACGTGCGACGTGAAGCAGCGGAAGCCACGCGCCAAGATGCGCGAGAGGAAGCGATCCATCGCGAAGAGATCGTCGTTCCGGACGACGTGATCGACGGGAACGGGCACGTCAACAACGTCGCCTACGTCCAATGGATGCAGGACGTCGCCGTCCGGCACTTCGCCACGGTCGGCGGCGTTGAACCGATGCGCGCCGCCGGTGGGACGTGGGTGGCGCGGTCCCACCGGATCGAGTACCTCCGCCCGGGCTTCGCGGGCGATCGGATCGAGGTTCGCACGTGGGTCGCCAACTGCCGGCGCGTCCGATCGCTGCGGCGGTACGAGTTCGTGCGTCCGTCCGACGGTGTCGTCCTCGCGAGAGGGGAGACCGACTGGGTGTTCGTCCGTGCGGAGGACGGACGGCCGTGCGCGATCCCCGCGACCATCCGTCGGGCGTTCACCGTCCTTCCGGACGGGGAGGAGCGGGGATGACACCGAAGTTCGATCGCAGCTCGTTCGATCTTCTGGTGGAGGACGCAGGGACCCAAGGTTGTCTCGGGCACGTCCCGGCGCTGCCCGGCCTCTGCTTCCGCGCTCGCAACGCCGAGGAAGCGGAGGCGATCGCGTCGGACCGGATCGCCGAGTACGCCGCGTGGCTCCGCGCGGAGGGCTTGGCCGATCTCACGCCGGGGACCGCGGAGGGCTCCTCCGCTCTTCGGGTCGTCGTCGCGGAGCACGTCGCCGGCGCGCCGGTCTGGGAGTCGGGGAACGCCGCCGTTCTCTTCCGGTACGATCTTCGTCCGCTCGATGACCGCGCGATCGCCGCGCACCTTCGCTTCGTCCGCCGGGTGCTCGATCGGATGCGGGACGCGGTCGAACCTCTGTCCGCGTCCGATCGCGTTGGGAGGCCGGCGCCGGACCGACGCTCCATCGACAAGACGCTCGAGCACGTCGGCAACTGCGTCTGGTGGTATTGCTCGCGGATCGATGACGACCTTCCCGAGCCGGACGAGCTCGCCGGCGAGGACATGCTCGATCGGATCGATCGGCTGTTCGCCGTTGCCGAGTCGCACCTGCTGTCCGTTCCGTACTCCGCGCGCGCGACGGTCCACGTCCCGACCCGCTTCCCTACCAAGGACCCGAACGAGCGCTGGACCTACACCAAGGTCTGCCGCCGCCAGGCCGAGCATGCGTGGATACACTTGTGCGGCCTGAAGCGTCAGGTGCCCGAGATCCGGAAGGAGTGAACCCGTGGAGAACAAGACGGCGAAGTACGGAAACTGGGTTTCGTCAAGACTTGTCCTTGTGCCGGGCGTGCTGGCTCTTCTCCTCGGGGGCTCGGCCTTTTTCCTCCCTCCGTTGGGCATCGCCGCGGGCTTCTTCCTCCTCGTTTCTGCCTACTTCGCGTACGCTCGGTACGCGTTCTCGCCGAAGGGGCGGGACATCCAGGCGAAGGTCTTGGATCTGGTCTTGTCGCACGTGCCGGACTGGGACGGGGAGGGAAAGGTCCTCGACATCGGGTGCGGGAGCGGCGCGCTGGCGATCCACATCGCGAAGAGATACCTGAACACCCGAGTCGTCGGCATCGACCGCTGGAGCGGAGGCTGGGAGTCCTCGAAACGGCTCTGTGAGGGAAACGCGGGTCTCGAGGGGGTGGCGGAGCGCGTCTCGTTCGAGCGCGCGGACGCCGCGTCGCTCCCGTTCGACGACGAAGCGTTCGATTTGGTCGTGAGCAACTTCGTGTTCCACGAAGTGCGGGGCGTTCGGGACAAACGCCGACTGCTCAACGAGGCCCTGCGGGTGTTGAAAGCGGGCGGGTGGTTCGTGTTCCAGGACCTCTTCCTCTGGCGGCTGGTTTACGGGGAAATCGATGACCTGCTCGATACCGTCAGGAGCTGGGGGGTCGAATCCGTGGAGTTCATCGACACGAGCGAATCTGCGTTCATCCCCAGGGCCCTCAAGCTCCCGTTCATGCTGGGAACCGCGGGGATCCTGTGCGGGAAGAAGTGAGCGATCCTCCTCGTTCCCCGGGCTCTCCTCGGAGTCAGCGTTGGGTTCTTCGCTCGCTCCTGAGTAGGCTGTAGAGGCGGAGAGAGGCGGTCCGATGGCGCCAGCGTTCTACTCGATTCCTGTGCTCGCTGTGACGATCCCCTTCCTCGTTCGTGCGGGGATCCTCGGGAAGTGGCGGCAGGTCTACGTGCTCAAGCCCCTCTCCACGCTGATCGTGATCGCAGTCGCGTCCCTGTCGTTCCTTCAGCCCGAGAGGAGCATGGTCTACACGATCGGCGTCCTGGTGGGGCTTGCGTTCTCGCTGGCAGGGGACGTCGCGTTGATGTTCGAGGAGAGACGCAACGCTCTTCTTGCAGGACTGGGATCCTTCCTGTTGGCGCACGTCGCCTACGCGGTGGCGTTCGGGATCCTCGGGCGCGCCTCCTGGTGGGACGCGCTGTCCGCGGCGGTCCTGCTCGCCGTCGGGGGGATCCTCTACCGGCTGTTGAGGCCGAGACTGGAAGGGATGCAGGGACCGGTCCTCGTGTACATCGTGGCGATCTCGCTGATGGTGAGCCGCGCTGTATCGACACTGCCCAGCCCGGCCCTCGGCACGGGGCAGGCGGTGATGATCGCGGTGGGGGCGGTGTCGTTTTACGTATCGGATGCGATTCTGGCGGCATGCCGATTCTGGAAACCCTGGAGGTACCGGCGTATCAGCTTGATCTTCTACTACACCGGACAGCTTCTGATCGCGCTGGCGGCGTCCCTCTTCGGTCCTCCGGCGTGAGACCCGACGTCTCCTCTCGCGCCCGGCGGGGGATCGCTTGCCTCCGTGCCAGCCGCGCCGTACGGTAGGGCGCGCGAATCTGGCCCCAATCCGTGGGGAGCTGCACGTTCGACGGGAAAGGAAGCGAGACGATGATCGGTAGACTGTCTGACGATGTGCTCGATGCGATGTTGGAAGCGATGCCCATCGAGTTCTCGGTCGTCGATGCCAACGACGAGGTCCTCGCGTGGAACAAGCACGAGACGCGGATCTTCAAGCGGCCGAAGGGAGTCGTCGGTCGGAACGTGAGGGACTGTCACCCGAAGAAGAGCTTGGACAAGGTCGAGACGATCCTTGCCGAGATGAAAGCCGGAGCGCGGGACAGCGCGAGGTTCTGGATCGATCTCCCCGTGGGCATGGGCGGAGCAAAACAGAAGATCCTCATCGAGTACCGCGCGCTCCGCAACGGGGCCGGGAAGTACCTCGGCTGCCTGGAGTGCAGTCAGAACATCTCCGGGCTCCAAGCCCTCTCCGGCGAGAAGCGGCTGCTGGAGTAGCGAGTCTGCGGTCGACGCTTCCTAGCTTGATGAGTGCTTCGGCCTGATGTGCAGTAAGACCTCGACGTTACCCCTCTCGCCCTCGATCGGTGATTCCATCTCCCCGACGACGGACCATGGCGTCTCGATCTCGACGAACGTCCGAAGATCCTGAAGAACGGCGTCGCGGTCGGTTTCGCGCTTCACGACGCCGTCGGACGGGAGCTTCTCCGCCCCGGCTTGACCTCGGGGCCGAGCTCGTCCGCCGCGCGCTTGACGCCGGGGCGAGGCTGGCGATCGGCACCGACGCCCACGCCCCGGAGCAGCTCGATTTCATGCGGCTCGGCGTCCTGACCGCTCGCCGCGGGTGGGCGTCGAAGGCCGATTTGCTCAACGCGTCGGCCGCCGGGTAGGACGGAAGGGAAGGAGCGGACATGCCGGAGTTCGGGTCGCCGTTTTCCGGGTTGAAGAGCGACAGGAAGCTGACCGAGGGGGAACTCGTCCGCGCCATCCGGTTCATGGTCGCGGCGGAGTATGAGGCGATTCAGCTGTACATGCAGCTCGCCGAGTCGACGGACAACGAGCTCGCGATCAAGGTGTTGACGGAGATCGCCGACGAGGAGCGCGTCCACGCTGGCGAGTTCCTCCGGCTGCTTCGCGAGCTGGCCCCGGACGAGGAGCGCTATTACGCCGAGGGCGCGGAGGAAGTGGAAGAGGAGATCGAGAAGCGCTCGTAGCGCAGGGCCCGGTCGTGCGAGCCGGATCGCTCCGGCTTCAGAGGAAGAGCGAGGCGATCCTCTGCGCCAGGCCGGCGACGACGAGGCCGTAGGCGGCGGAGCCGACGAGCAAGAGGAGAGCGCTTCTGTACCCGAGTTCTTTGATGAACATCCCGAGGGCGATGATGCACGGCACGCCGATCGTCGCGGCGACGCCGAACGTGTAGATCTGGAGAGAGGTCAGCTGCGAAGGGAGATCGCTTCCGAGGACTGAGACGAGCATCGCGCCGGAAAGGTCCTTCTGGAGGAACCCGAAGATCAGCGGGACGATCGTCTTCTCCGGCAATCCGAGCCAGGCGGTGATCGGCGCGAACGGCCTGACCAGCGTCCAGGTCATGTCAAACCGCTCCAGGATGGCGTAGAGGATCCCCCCGACCGCGAGTAGGGGGATCACGATGTAGACGAAATCCCTCATTCGGATCCAGCTCTTGGTGAGGATGTTCCCGATGATCGGCCTACGGTACGGCGGCAGCTGGAGGAGGAGCGGATCGCCTCGCGTTCGGAGGAGCCGTCTGACACAGAGCGCCCACACCGACGCGGCGAGGAAGGACGTGGCGAGGACGTAAAAGGCGAGAGCCTTGCTGCCGTAGTAGCCGACGACGCCCATGATGATCGCGATCCGGCTCGAACAGGGGACGAAGACGAACAGCGACGCCGTGTAGCGTTTCGACTTCTCCGAGGAGAGGACGCGCGTGGCGCGCACGGCCGGCACGGTGCAGCCGAGCCCGAGCGCGAGGGGGATGAACGCCTTCCCCGGCAGGCCGAGGCGCTTGAGGAACCCCTCCATCGTGACGATCAGCCGCGTCAGGAGGCCGACATCCTCCAAGAATCCGAGAATGAAGTAGAAGAGGAAGACGTACGGGAGGGCGATGGAGACCCCTGCGGCGACCCCGCTTGCCGCCTGGATCAGGATCGTGCTGACGATCGAGCCCCCGCTACTCGCCAGAGGCTCGAGCAGCCGCTCCGTGGCGCCGAGGAGGAGGTCCTGCATCGCGCTTCCGAGGTAGAGGAGGAGGGCGAAGATGCCGAGGAGGATCGCCCAGGTCGCCAGCGTGCCGGTAATACGGTGGAAGAAGAAGCTGTCGAACCTCTCCTGGAGCGGCACCTTTTCCCTTCGCTCCACGTGGAGGATTTGCGTGACCTTCTCCGCGATGAACGAGGCGGTGCCGTATCGCGTGATCGAGATATCCTCCTCTACTCGAGGATGGTCGAGCAGCCTCTCATGGGCCTCGTCGATCGCCGCGTCGGCCTCGAGGTAGGGGTAGAAGTCGCTGTCCATCTCCAGGATCCTGATCGCGACGAAACGTCTCGGGAGGGGGCTCTCTGCGATGCGGGAAGAGAGGAGATCGATCGCCTGTTCGATGTGGTCGTCATACCTGACTTCAAAAGGCGCCGGCGTCTCGAGCCGCACCAGCGCGTCGAGCAGCCGATCGATCCCCGTCTTCTTGAGCGGGTTGATCGGCACGACGGGGACCCCGAGGATGCCCTCCAGCCTCTCGGGATCGACCGTAATTCCCTTCGCCGCCGCTTCCTCGACGAAGTTGAGCGCGATGACCATCGGCTTGCCGGCCTCCAGGATCTGGAGGGCCAGGTAGAGGCTCCTCTCGAGTGCGGAGGCATCGACGACGAGGATCACGCTGTCCGACCTCTCTTCGAACAGGGCGCGTTCGGTCAGTTTCTCCTCTTCGCTCCGGTCGGAGATCGAGTAGAGCCCCGGTGTGTCGAGAAAGGCGATTCGCGTATCGCTATAAACCTTGTCCGCCCTCGTCACCTCGACCGTCGTGCCGGGGTAGTCGGAGACGATGACCCGCGAGCCGACCAGGGCGTTGAGCAGCGAGGACTTCCCGACGTTCGGCTGGCCGATCAGGAGGACCCTAGTCTCGCGCATACTCGACAACCTTGATCCCCTCGGCGATGCGCCGATCGATGGCGATCTTCTGATACTCCACCCTGATGGCGAGCCCGCTCGGGATCCGGTGCGTCACCTCCATCGCGGCTCCAGGGGTGATCCCGAGGCTGATCATCCGCTCGAACAGCGCGTAGTCCGTGAAGAGGATGTCCGTGATCAGCCCCTTTCGATGAAGCCCGAGGTCGACGACGGAGACCCCCTCGTCCTTCAGTGTGGAGAGCTTCTTGATGGTGTTGAGGACCTCTCGTGAGACGAAGTGCTCGAGCAGGTGGGCTATCTCGTGAGCCTCCTCCTCGCTGCGTCGGCGCTTGTAGTACTCCTCCAGCGCGAGGTGCTTCTCGACGATTCTCCTCGCCTTCTCCAGCCCGGTCGGTGTCAGGGCGATCGTTCCATCGGCGTCGAGCAGGAGCCCCTCGTGCTCGAGCTTCTGCACCGCACGAGAGATACAGGAGGACGCCACTCTGATCTCCGCTCGAATCGATGAGAGAGGCACGTGCCGGTCGCGCTCGGCCAGTATTCTCAAGATGTCTTCCTGCACGATCGCGAGAACGTCGGCATGCTCGATCGTGTCAGCCATCTCCGTTCTCTGCGCTCAAACGGCCTTTCGGTCCGTCGTCGCCCGTGCGGTCGGGCGAGGCGCCTCAGCCGTTCGGCCGGCAGGCGCTGCCGATGTCGGCCTTGAGCAAAGGTCTCAGTATACCGGGGCAGCGGCCTGCGGCCAAGCAGCGTCCCCCCTCGGGTGGCGGGCACGACGCGAGGCCTGTAGCGTGGGCCAGGAGCGGTCCGAGGGTCTCCGCTCGGGATCCGAGGAGGAACTATGGCCATCGTTCTCGATGGAGAGGCGTTGTCGCGGCGTCTGGAGGCGTCGCTCGCGGAGCACGTGGCGCGGCTGAAGAGGGAGGCCGACTGCACGCCGACCCTCGCGACGGTCCTGGTCGGGGGTGACCCAGCCTCGGCGATGTACGTCAAGATGAAGGGGAACGCGTGCCGCCGCGTCGGGATGGTGTCGCTCAGGGTCCTCTTGCCGCAGGCGACGACGACAGAGCGGCTGCTGGACTAACCTTCGCCTTCGGCTGCGGCATGGCCCTGTCCATATGTGTCACCGGCGGTTGCTCCGATGATGTTGGGAGATTGGCGCCTTGTGCCACGGGGTCTTGGCCTCGATGAGCGTTCGAAGGTCGTAAGAGAACGCCTCACTCAACCCGACGCTCCTGTGGAAATGCCACTGTCAGTCTCGACGGGCCAGTTCTCCAGCGGAAGGGGGGGCTCGTCTCGACCCACGAGGTCGCCTCCTGCCGTGATCGGTCCGCTCGCATGAATGATCTTGAAGCAAATAGAGGAGCGCATTATGATAAATATCCACAGAAGCGATAGGAGGATGGAAGGGGGGGCGAGAGACGCGACTGCGAACGACCGAGGGTATGAGCCGAGCGAGACCGAACGCAGTCTAAAAATAGCAGGCGGGTCAGTCCAGAGGGGTGTGTAACATGTATAAAGTAGTTCGGGGATTCCTGGCGGTGTGGAGTGTTGCTTTAATCTTGGGGGCTCTCGCCTGCACCCGCGCTGCTCCTGACAGCGTCGGCAGCGGCCCAGGCTTCGAGTCACCGAGCGGCATCGCCGTAGAAGGCGACGGCGACCTGGTTGTAGCAGATGAAGGTCTGTTGGCAGTAGTGCGCATTGATCCGCTCACTGGCGACCGTACGATCCTGTCGGATGCTCACGTCGGAAGTGGCCCTTCTTTTGAGTCACCTACTAGCGTTGCAGTAGAGGCAGATGGCAGGCTTGTAGTGGCAGATGCTGGCCTGGAAGCGGTAGTACGAGTAGATCCGATTGCAGGTGACCGCACGATTCTCTCGGGCGTCGGTGCCGGAAGCGGCCCAGCCTTTGGCAGTCCACGAGCCATTGCGGTGGAGGCAGATGGCAAGCTGGTGGTGATAGACCTTGGCTTGCATGCAGTAGTGCGGGTGGATTCAGTCACAGGTGACCGCACGATTCTCTCGGGTATGGGTATCGGTAGCGGTCCGGGCCTGGACACTCCTGTCGGCATTGCTGTAGAAGCCGATGGCAGGGTGGTAGTGGCGGATCGCGGCCTCAATGTGCTACTCCGGGTGGATCCACTCACCGGCAATCGAGCGATCCTCTCGGGCTCCGGCGAAGGAGGCGGCCCAGGGTTTGTACTGCCTGGCTGTATCGCAATAGAAGCCGATAATGGCAAGCTGGTGGTGCCGGATGCCGGCTTGGATGCCGTAGTACGAGTGGATCCGGTCACGGGTGATCGCACGATTCTGTCAGATGACGGCGTCGGAGTCGGTACAGCCTTTGCATCACCCATTGGCATAGCTGCAGGGGCTGACGGAGAGCTGGTAACCACAGATCCTGGCTTAGATGCGGTGGTTCGGGTGCATCCGGTTACTGGCGATCGTACGATCCTCTCGGATGCTGACAGCGGGAGTGCGCCAGGTCTGCAGTCGCCTCTTGGCGTTGCAGCGGAGTCCAACGGTACGCTCGTGCTGGCAGATGCTGGCCTGGCCGCTGTCCTTCGGGTAGACCCGGTCACTGGTGACCGTACGATCCTCTCGAGTGCGGGAGCCGGGAGCGGTCCAGTCTTTGCCTCACCGTTTGTCATTGCGGTGGAGTCCGATGGACACTTGGTGGTAGCAGACATCGGTCTCGATGCCGTCGTACGTGTCGATTCGGCCACTGGTGATCGCACGATCCTATCGAGTGACAGTACCGGCAGTGGCCTGGGCTTTGACACGCCTTTGGGTATCGTGATAGACGTCGATGGACAGGTAGTCGTAGTGGACTTCGCCCTGGACACGGTACTTCGCGTGAATCCGATCACGGGTGACCGCACGATCTTGTCAGATGCTGACATCGGCAGCGGGCCAGACTTCGTGAGACCCCAAGGCATTGCGGCGGAGGCCAGTGGACAGCTCGTAGTGACAGACACTGGACTGGTCGCGGTAGTTCGTGTGGATCGAGTCACCGGTGATAGAACGATCCTCTCGGATGCTGCGACGGGCAGCGGTCCAAGCCTGGACACTCCTGTCGGCATTGCAGTAGAAGTTGATGGCAACTTGGTGGTAGCAGATCGTGGCTTGCACGCAGTGGTTCGGGTAGATCCAATCAGCGGTGACCGCACGATTCTCTCGGATGCCAGTGCCGGCAGTGGCCCAAACTTCGTCTCGCCGTTTGACATTGTCGTAGAGGGGGATGGCAGCTTGGTGGTTGTTGATTCTGACTTGGATGCTGTGGTTCGGGTAGATCCAATCAGCGGCGACCGTACGATCCTTTCGGACTTTGAAACGGGTGGTGACATCTAGCGACAGCTTGAGCACCTGCCTCGTGAAGCAGCGCGGGCGCGTTCCGGCCTGAAGCCGCGGCGCGCCCGCGCTTGTGGAATCGGTGCTAACGAATGTGTAGGAAGAGCTCCGTGTTCCCTTTTTCGCCTTCGATCGGCGAGCGCATCTCGGCGACGACCCGCCACGGGGTCTCGCGGTCGATGAACGTCCGAAGATCCTGAAGAACGGCGTCGCGGTCGGCTTCGTTCTTGACGACGCCGTCGGACGGGAGCTTCTCCGCCCCGACCTCGAACTGCGGCTTGACGAGGACGACGATCTCTGCGCGCTCATCGACGATGTCGATGAGCGCGGGCAGGATGAGCTTCAGCGAGATGAACGACACGTCGATCACCGCGAGGTCGGCCGGCTCGCCGATGTCCTCCGGCTCCAGGTACCTGGCGTTCAGCCCTTCCCGCACGACGACGCGCGGATCGCGCCGGAGGCTGGGGTGGAGCTGATCGTGCCCCACGTCGATCGCGTAGACCTTCGCCGCCTTCCGCTGCAACAGGCAGTCGGTGAAGCCGCCGGTCGAGGCGCCGACGTCGAGGCAGACCTTCCCGCGCGGGTCGATCCGGAACCGGTCCAACGCCGCCTCGAGCTTCTCCCCGCCCCGGCTGACGTACGACTCGAACGCGAGGATCTCGATCTCGGCCTCGGGATCGATCGGGTGTCCGGGTCGATCGACGATCCGGCCTTCGACCTTGACACGTCCGGCCTCGATCATCCGCTGGGCGCGGGAGCGGCTGCGGATCAGACGGCGCTGCTTGATGACCTTGTCGAGCCGTTCTCTCATCCGGCGGTCGCGGCGACCCGCTGGCGCTGTTCGGCGAACGCCTCGAGGCCGGCCTTGAGGACCTCGACGGCCCGGACGAGCTTCGGCTCCTCGAGGACGTACGCGACGCGCACCTCGTCGTGCCCCCTCCCCTCGGTGGCGTAGAAGCCGGCCCCCGGTGCGACCATCACTGTCTCGCCGTCGAGGTCGAAGTCGTTGAGCATGAACTTGACGAACTCCTCGGAGTCGTCGATCTGGGGGAACTTGACGAAGATGTAGAACGCCCCTTCGGGCCTTCGGCAGCAGACGCCCGGGATCGTCTGCAGTGCGTCGTACAGCGTGTCGCGTCGCGCGTGGAACTTGCGCCGCATCGCCTCGATCTCCTTCTTGTAGCCCGGGTCGTTCAGGAACGCGATCAGCCCGAGCTGCTCGAACGTCGGCGCCGAAAGGCGGATCTGGCACAGCTTGTCGACCGCCTCCATCACGTCGCGGTTCCGGCTGACGAGGCAGCCGATCCGCGCCCCGCACGCCGACAGCCGCTTGGAGATCGAGTCGACGAGGATGGCGTTCTGCGCGAGCTCGGGAAACTCGAGGATGCTCGTGGCGTGCCCCTCGTACATCAGCTCCCGGTACGGCTCGTCGGAGATGACGTACAGGTCGTGCTTGAGCGCCAGATCGGCGATCCCTTGGATCTCACCGCGGGTGTAGCCGACGCCGGTCGGGTTGCCCGGATTGGAGAAGAGGATCGCGCGCGTCCTCGGGGTGACGAGGCGCTCGATTTGATCGATCGGAGGAAAGTGAAATCCGTCCTCGATCTTGGTCGTGATCGGGACGACCTTGATTCCGTTGACGATCGCGTGCCCTTGATAGTTCGGGTAGAACGGCTCGGGAACCAGGATCTCGTCCCCAGGATCGCAGGTCGTCTGCAGTGCGAACGCGAACGACTCGCTCCCGCCGATCGTCACGCGGAGCTCGTCCTCGGAGAGCTCCACGCCCATGTCGGCGTAGAACCGGATCAGCGCGTCGATCGCCTCGGCGATCCCCGGCGACGGGCTGTAGGAGAGCACGTCGACCCGCGCGTTCCGCACCCCGTCCATGAACGACCTCGGCGTCGGGATGTCCGGCTGGCCGATGTTGAGGTGGTAGACGTGAATCCCGCGCTTCTTGGCCGCGGTCGCCAACGGGACCAATCGCCGAATCGGCGAGCCCTTCAGTGCCTGAGTCCGCTCGGAGACGCTACGCATGATCGAGAATCCACACCTCCCGTTGTTCGGGCAGCGACGCGCGAGTCACCTCGACGGTCGACGCACCGACGCGGCGGGCATTGTCCACCAAAGACTCGAATTCATCCACCGTGGCGATCGGCCAATCGGCGATGACGTCGGTCTTGAAGTGCATCGGGATGACGAGCCGCACGTTCGGAAGGCTCTCGATGAGGGACGCCGCCTGTCGCGCGTCGATCGTATAGGTCCCGCCGACGGGAATGAGGAGAACGTCGACGTCGGCTAGCGCTTCGCGTTGGCTGTCGTCGAGCGGCGTTCCCAGATCGCCGAGGTGGACGACGCCCACCCCCTCGAGCGTCATCGCGTAGAGGATGTTCGGGCCGCGCTCCTTCCCGCCGCAGTCGTCGTGGAACGAGGGGATCCCCTGCAGATGCAGGCCGCGAACGTCGAACACGCCGGTCGCTTCGATCACGGCCGGCCGGCCGGGGACGCGATGGATCGCGTTGTGGTCGAAGTGGCCATGGCTCACGGTCACGATGTCGACGGGCGTCTCGAGGAACCGATACGGGACGTCCTCGTGGAACGGATCGGTCATGACGCGCGCTTCCTTCGCCTCGATGAGGAAGCAGGCGTGTCCGACCCACGTGATCTTCATTCGTCCTCCTCCTTGTCCGCGGTGCTCAGCATGACCTCGACGAGCCGCTCATACGGGATCCCCGCCGCCGCCGCCGCGCGTGGCAGATCGCTGATCGGCGTCATGCCGGGGAGCGTGTTCACCTCGAGAACGTACGGGGTCCCGTCCTCCGCGAGACGAAGGTCGACGCGAGAGAACCCGGCGCATCCGATCGCTTCGTGCGCGCGGACGGAGACCTCCTGCAGCCGCTCGGCGGTCTCCGGATCGAGCGGAGCCGGCGCGAGGAACTCGGCCACCCCGTCGGTGTACTTCGCCGCGTAGTCGAACAACTTCCCCGGAATCCGGATCTCGATGACCGGCAGCGCCCGATCCGAGCCGTTTTGGCTCAGCACGCCGACGGTGATCTCGCGCCCCTCGATGTACTCCTCGACGACCAGCGAAGAGAACGCCCCGAGGATCGAGCCGGCCGCCTCCCGAAGATCGTCCTCGCGCTCGACGAACGACACCGCGACGGTCGAGCCGGCGTTTCCCGGCTTGATCACCATCGGAAAGCCGAGGGCGTCGATCGCCTTCTCCAGGAAGGTCGCCAAATCGCCGTTCTCGAGACAGAGGCCCTCGGGAATCGGGATCTCATGCGTCGCGAAGATCGCCCGAGAGCGGGGCTTCTCCATCGCCCGGAGGCACGCCCGCGCCCCCGAGCCGGCGTACGGGATCCCCATGACGTCGAGCAGCAGCTGGACGGTGCCGTCCTCGCCCGCGCCCCCGTGCAGGCAGTTGAACACGACGTCGATCCCTGCGAGCCGGGGGACCAGGTCGTCGAGCGAGTCGATCGAGATCAGCGACGCGTCGTGCCCGTTCTTCACCAGGGCGCGGTGGACGTGCGAGCCCGAGATGAGGGAGATGTCCCGCTCCGGCGAGTCCCCTCCGGCCAGCACTCCGATCGTCCGTTTGCCCGGCAAGCGTCCTCCTCCGACGGTCCGAGTATAGGCGCCGCGCGGTCTCCGTTCAATGGGGAAATGGCGTTACGAAGAGCGTTCCGACCGCTCGATCCGTCCTTGACACCCCTTGAGGAGGCCGATATACTTCACGAGCTGTTGGTCCTTGAAAAGTGGATAGCGTGGTAACGTGTTCACGAAGTGACACACCAATCACTTGCTCTGACTCAAACGGATCAGAATCTTCAACCAAGAGAGTTTGATCCCAGCTCAGGATGAACGCTAGCGGTGCGCTTAACACATGCAAGTCGTGCGATCGAACCGGACTGACCACCCTTCGGGGTACGACGACCGGTCACGGAGCGGCGGACTGGTGAGTAACACGTAGCTAACCTGCCCTCTTGATGGGGACAACCTCCTGAAAAGGAGGCTAATACCCGATGTGGTGCGGGGTCGATGGGCCCCGTTCCAAAGGCGGTTCTGCCGTCGCAAGGGGAGGGGGCTGCGCCCTATTAGCTTGTTGGTGGGGTAACGGCCTACCAAGGCGATGATGGGTAGCTGGTCTGAGAGGACGACCAGCCACATTGGGACTGAGATACGGCCCAGACTCCTACGGGAGGCAGCAGTGGGGAATATTGGCCAATGGACGCAAGTCTGAGCCAGCGACACCGCGTGGGGGATGAAGGCTTTCGGGTCGTAAACCCCTTTTCTGGGGAAAGAATAAGGTCGGGAGGAAATGCTCGTCCGATGACGGTACCCCAGGAATAAGCATCGGCTAACTCCGTGCCAGCAGCCGCGGTAAGACGGAGGATGCGAGCGTTATCCGGAATTACTGGGCGTAAAGGGCGCCTAGGCGGTCAGGTAAGTCACCTGTGAAAGCCCTCGGCTTAACCGGGGAAGGTCGGGTGATACTGCTTGGCTTGGGTGTAGGAGAGGAGAGTGGAACTCACAGAGTAGCGGTGGAATGCGTAGATACTGTGAGGTACCCCGATGGCGAAGGCAACTCTCTGGCCTACCACCGACGCTGAAGCGCGAAAGCGTGGGGAGCAAAGGGGATTAGATACCCCCGTAGTCCACGCCCCAAACGATGTTCACTTGGTGTCGGCCGCTTATACAGGTCGGTGCCGAAGCTAACGCGTTAAGTGAACCGCCTGAGGAGTACGGCCGCAAGGCTAAAACTCAAGAGAATTGACGGGTCCCCGCACAAGCGGTGGAGCACGTGGTTTAATTCGATGGTAAGCGAAGAACCTCACCTGGGCTTGACATACTAGTGGTAGAAACTGGAAACAGGGACGACCCTGCTTCGGTAGGGAGCTAGTACAGGTGATGCATGGCTGTCGTCAGCTCGTGTCGTGGGATGTAGGGTTAAGTCCCGAAACGAGCGCAACCCTTGTCGCTAGTTGCCAGCGGGTAATGCCGGGGACTCTAGCGAGACTGCTGGTGAATAGCCGGAGGAAGGCGGGGATGACGTCAAGTCATCATGTCCCTTATGCCCAGGGCGACACACATGCTACAATGGGAAGTACAAAGGGTCGCGAAGCCGTAAGGCGGAGCCAATCTCAAAAAACTTCTCTCAGTTCGGATTGAGGTCTGCAACTCGACCTCATGAAGCCGGAATCGCTAGTAATCGCAGGTCAGCCACACTGCGGTGAATATGTACTCGGGGATTGTACACACCGCCCGTCACACCAACCGAGTGGGGGGTACCTGAAGTCGCCCTTCTGAGGGCGCCGAGGGTAACCTTCGCAAGAGGGGTGAAGTCGTAACAAGGTAGCCGTAGGAGAACCTGCGGCTGGATCACCTCCTTTCTAGGGAGCACAGGACCAACCACCGCAAGTGATGTACCGCGCTATCCCTTTTCATCCCGTTGCCCAGCCTTCCACCATCTAGGTGACGTGTGTTACCTCTTTCGCGCTGGAATTGACCACCCCGGGGTCCTCCCTTTCCTGCCCCGTTGCTTGTCATGCAAGTACGCTTGCGACAGTGAAAAGAGGGAGGGCGCATGTTGTCGACCACGAGCAAGAAGGTGAGCTTCACCGAACTGTGGGCCGATCTTGGGGATCTCGTTGACGTCGATCGCGGCGAGACGATCTACCATCCGGGAACGCCGAGCAGCTCCGTCTACATCGTGGAGAGCGGGCGAGTCAAGCTCGCCTACCTCGACGAGAGCGGGAAGAAGCTGACGCTGACGATCGTCGATGCGGGGGAGATCTTCGGTGAGATGTGCCTCGTCGGCGAAAAGCACCGGCGGCACCTCGCGACGGCGATCGAGGAGACGGTCCTCCGATGCGTCGACAAGAAGGTCTTCATGAAGCTGATCGGCGAGGACCCGGCGACCCTCCAGCAGTTGGTCCAGCACTTCGCCGCCCGGATGCGCGAGTTCGAAGAGACGCTCGAGGATCTCGCGTTCCGCGACATCCAGGCCCGCCTTTCGAGACAGCTCCTGAAGCTCTCCGACGAGTACGGGGTGGAAACCAAGGAAGGGATCCTGATCGGCCTCTCCGTGACGCACAAGGAGCTCGCCGACATGATCGGATCGGCGCGTGAGAACACGACCCTGGCGCTCAACCGGTTCGCCAGGGAGGGGATTCTCGACAAGAGCCGATACCGGATCGTGATCAAGAACGAGGCCGGACTGCGGAAGAAGTGCCACGCGACCTGATCGACGCGACGTGAGCCGGAAGACGCCGAGGGGACGACATGCGCCGTCCCCTCATCCGTTCGCCTCGGAGCCTTGTCCGAGCGGGCGCGGATGATGTATGTGTGAGCATCCCGAGCGAGGAGGTACTTGGTGAGTATCCACATCGGCGCGAGCAAGGGAGACGTCGCCCCGAGCATTCTGCTCCCCGGCGACCCGCTGCGCGCCAAGTTCATCGCGGAGACGCTGCTGGAAGACGCCGTCTGTTTCAACGAGGTGCGCGGGATGCTGGGATTCACCGGCACGTATCAGGGGAAGCGGGTCTCGGTCATGGGGACCGGGATGGGGATCCCCTCGCATTCGATCTACGTCCACGAGCTGATCGCGGAGTACGGCGTCAAGACGTTGATCCGCGTCGGGACCTGCGGGGCGCTCCAGCCGGATCTGGAGATCGGCGACGTCGTGTTGGCGATGGCCGCGTCGACCGACTCGCACATCAACCGGCTGCGATTCGACGGGATGGACTTCGCGCCGACGGCCGGCTTCGAGCTCCTGCTGAGGGCCTACGAGGCGGCCAAGGTCGGCGCCGCGACCGTGTGGGTGGGGAACGTCCTCTCGTCCGACACGTTCTACCACGACGATCCGGAATCCTGGAAGCGATGGGCCGCCTTCGGAGTCCTCGCGGTCGAAATGGAGACCGCAGGGCTGTACACCCTCGCTGCGAAGTTCGGAGTCGAGGCGCTGTCGATCCTCACCGTCACCGACAACCTGACGACCCACGAGAGGGTCTCCTCCGAACAGCGGGAGCGGGGCTTCACCCGGATGGCCGAGATCGCGCTCGAGGTCGCACCGTAGTCCGCCCGCCTGCGCGGAATCCCACGAGTCCGGAACGCCGCGCAGTGCATTCCGCACCCCGCTCCGCTATGCTGGGTCGAAACCAACGGATCGGTTCGGAGGTGCAAGAGATGAACATCGGGATCGTCGTCTACTCGTGGACCGGGAACACGCTGTCGGTCGCCGAGAAGCTGAAGGAACGGCTTGCCACGGCTGGGCACACGGTGAATCTGGAGCAGGTGACCGTCGTCGGGGAGCGGAAGCGGGGCGCGCGCGAATTCGAGCTTGCCACGAAACCCGACGTCGGTCCCTACGACGAGGTCGTCTTCGGCTCGGCGGTGGAGGCGTTCTCCCTGTCGCCCGTCCTGACGGCGTATCTGGAGGGAGTCGGATCGCTGGAGGGGAAGAAGGTCGCGTGCCTGGTGACGCAGCAGTTCCCGTATCCGTGGATGGGCGGGAACCGCGCGATCCGGCAGATGAAGAAGCTCTGCAAGGCGAAGGGCGGCACGATCGTCGGGGCCGCGATCATCAACTGGGCGAAATCGCGCCGAGAGAAGACGACAGCCGCGGCGGTCGACCGGCTGGCGGGACTCCTCTAGTGCGGACGCCTGCGCCCGATTTGGTGGGGCATGAGCGCGGGAAGAGAGATCCGGTACGACGGCGACTTCGCGTCCGCTGACTTCGATCAGATCGACGAGCTGTTCCGCGCCGCCGAGCTTGGCGGCCGGGACCCCAAGCGGTATCGGGAGGCCTGCCGGCGCTCGTACGCTTGCGTCTTGGCGTGGGACGGCGATCGTGTGGTCGGCATGGGGAGGCTCCTTTCCGATGGGTATGTCGCCAGCGCGGTCTTCGACGTGGCGGTGCATCCGGACTACCAAGGGCGAGGCGTCGGGCGGACGATCATGGGACTTCTCCACCAAGCCGCGCCGCGCTCGACGCACCTCCTCTTCGCCGTCCCCGGCGTGGAGGGCTTCTACCGCAAGATGGGCTACTACGACTGCAAGACCGGGATGATCCGCCCCGCCGATCCGGAGAAGGCCGCGCTGGCGGGGTACATCGAGCTGGGGGAGTGAGAAGCGCCCAAGCGCGGCCGGATCCGTGGCGGTCACTTGATCCGATCCTTTGAGATCGCTACGGTGGGAAGCAGCAAACGAGGGGGAAATCGAAGCGAGGGGAACCATGCCAACCAAACGTGCGGAAGGGTCTGCGCTGCTGGTCCATGCGGCGGAGACGATCAACATGGCGCTGTTCTGCGACTTCGAGAACATCGCGCTGGGCGTGAAGGAAGCGGAGTACCCGAAGTTCGACGTCGGCAAGGTGCTCGAGCGGCTGCTGCTCAAGGGAAACATCGTCGTCAAGAAGGCCTACTGCGATTGGGAGCGCTACAAGGACTTCAAGAAGCCGATGCACGAGGCGTCGTTCGAGCTGATCGAGATCCCGCACGTGCGTCAGTCGGGCAAGAACTCGGCCGACATCCGGATGGTCGTCGACGCGCTCGACCTCTGCTACACGAAGGAGCACGTCGACACGTTCGTCATCATCAGCGGCGATTCCGACTTCTCCCCGCTCGTCAGCAAGCTGCGCGAGAACAACAAGACCGTGATCGGCGTCGGGGTGAAGAGCTCGACGTCGGATCTCCTGATCGCGAACTGCGACGAGTTCCTCTACTACGACGACCTCGTGCGGCGCAAACAGCCGAAGCCGAAGGCGAGCAAGGCGCCGGCCAAGAAGTCGGCCGGGAAGAAGACCGAGAAGGCCGCAACGCCTCCGGTCGACGACAAGAAGAAGGAGGCGTGGGCGCTCGTCGTCGAGACGTACGAAGCGCTGGTCGAAGAACGCGGCGAAGGCCAGAGCATCTGGGGATCGATGATCAAGCAAACGCTCAAGCGTCGGAAGCCGGGCTTCAGCGAGTCGTACTACGGCTTCCGCTCCTTCGGCGAGCTGCTCGAAGAAGCGGGGAAGGAAGGCATCCTCGAACTGGAGAAGGATCAGAGGTCCGGCGGCTTCCTCATCAAGGGCGCGCAAGCGGCTTGGTAGTTAGATCCCGCGTCTAGTCAGCTGTCTCGAGTCGACCGAGGCACCAGAGAACCGCGTTCGTCATCAGGTCCCACGGTGGGCCGGGCATCCACTCCGGATGGACGCCGGTGAGGACGACCCGTCCGGAACCGTACGGAGCGGCGATGATCGTCGGCTCTCCGGTCGCCTGGTACGTTGCAACGATCTCTACCGATGAGCCATCGAGGAATCGGAAGAACGGGCTGTTGTAGTAGCTGATCTCGATCGACTCGGGGATGCCTCGGCCGATCGGGTGCTCGGTGTTGACGTCGATCCAGCAGGTGCAGACGCCGCCGTTCGGTCCGCAGATGTCCGGCGCGGGACCGACCGCATCGCCCGAGAAGACGCCGAGCTGCCCGCGCGTCATCGTGTAGCCCTCCCAGACCTGAACCGCTGCGGCGAACATCGAACCGGCGCAGGTCCCGATGTACGCGGCCCCCTCGACCACCCGTCGTCTCAGTAGCGCTTTGCCCCCCGGGGTGATGTCGTCGATGTACGGCCCCGACTCGCCGCCGGCGAAATAGAAGACGTCGATCCCGTCGACGTCGTCGTTGTTGAAGCTGGCCGCGATGATCTCAACGATCCGGACGCCCATCGACTCGAACATCCGCCGCGCCGCGTCGGTGCAGGCCGGATGCGCGCCATCTCCGACGTAGAGGCCGAGCGTCGCGTCGATCGAAACCGGGACATCCGCCGCCGAAAGCGCGGGGATCGCGCAGAGCACGAGAAGAAGAACAAGCCAAGTGGCCGAGGTCTTCACACAGATCACCCGAGGTGGATGATACTGACCGGACAATGCCGGCTCCATGGAGGAGCCTGGCAGGATGGCACCAATAGAGATCAAATAACCTTCCTCTATTGACTGACAGGCCGTTTCGGACTAGAGTGGGCCGACATGAACCAGCAGCGGCGGAACAGACCGACGCAGTCACGGGTCGTTCCGGTTGGTGTTGGTACGACGTGCAACGGACTTTCTGCGGGCCGCTAGCTGCGGGCTAGTTCGCTCGACGGGAAGTCCGACAGGGGCTGCAGGCGCCACCTGCGGTCTTTCTCTTTGGCCTTCGGCCATTCGGCTTCCACCCATCGAGCGGGCAGGTCAACAGCGGGCGAACCGCAAGTACGAAGGGAGTCCGCCGCTCGAAAGGAGTGAGCCGATGGTCAGGATACGACTGCCGGACGGATCGGAGCGTACGGTCGTGCGAGGAACCCGTCTTCGAGAGGCCGCAAGAACGCTGCAGCCCGAGCTGGCCGATCTCGCAGTTTGCGCGGAAGTAGACGGTGCGTTGCGCGACCTTCGCGACCGTCTCGAGGAGGACTGCCGGATGACGCTCCTCACGGCCGCCGCGCCGGAGGGCGCCCGCGTGGTGCGTCACACGGCGGCGCACGTCGTGGCGCAAGCGGCCAAACGGCTCTTCCCGAGAGCAACTCTCGGGCGAGATCCGATTGCCGAAAACCTTTTCCAGTACGACTTGGAGATCGGGAGAGCGCTCACGGAGGACGATCTCGAGCGAATCCAGGTCGAGGTCGACCGGATCATTGCGGAGGATTTGCCGATCGAAAGGGAGTCGTTGTCGAAGGGCGAGGCGAGGACCTGGCTCATCCGGCGCGGCGAAGTGCTGAAACTCGAGATCCTGGAGAGGATCGACGCACCGACGGTGACCGTCTACTCCCACGGCGAGTTCTCCGATCTCTGCAGCGGCCCGCATCTCCAGTCCACCGGCCGGCTCCCCGGGATCCGGTTGACGTCTGTCGAGGAGACGACTTGGCAAAACGATCCGGGAGGCGAGCGTCTCCTTCGCTTCTGCGGAACCTTCGCCTAGGTCGCCCGAGAACGGAGGTCGACACGGAGTCACGGGGCAGCTCCCGAGTCGCTTCGGGGGGCTCTTCGTTCCGGTTGCCGGGGAGGCATGCGCTAGAAGGTGTGCTCGCGGTAGCTCCCCTCTTCGGGAAGCCGGTCGGAAAGGTCGATCCGACGCTCGCCGAGTGTGCCGAGCCAAGACCACACGGTCGTGAAATCCTCGCGCAGTTCCGATCTCACGCCGTCGCCGGTTGCGGAGAGAAGCCTCTTGAGCCGGACACGGTCGAGCGTCTCTCCGGATTCCCTCGCGGCCTCGAACCAGCGACACGCGGTTTCACGTCGGTGGACTGAGTTGGCAGGGATCTCGGTCTCGTCGCAGTAGGCGCGCATCTCCGGTGCCTCGAAGTGATTGGCGATCGCGCCGAATCCGCTCTCGACGCGCGTCGTGACGACCTTCTGCTGGGCCGCCTCGACCACGGCGATCTCGCCTGTCTTGTCGGTGAGGAGGAAGTTCTTCGTCCAGAGGTGAGGGAGCGTCTCCAGAAGCGTCACCGCCTCATCGACCGTCCCGCACCGGTCGAGCACGGCTCTCACCGGGATGTGATCCCACAGCCCAGGCTCGTCCGTGTTGTGCCCCTGGACGCCGGGTCACGGCGATCGCCAGCCCCGCCTCGTTGATGCCGTCCTCGCGGCCGATGAGGAGGTCGTAGGCGCAGCCGATGTGGGCGAGTCCGCCTTCCGGATAGATTCTGTAGAGGGTGAAATCTGCGAACTCGGGTCCGGCGTCGTAGTTCCGTCCGAAGAGCGTTTGCCCGTCCGTCGTATGTGCCCCGGACACGGCGACGACCGTGCAGGAGGGAACGATCCCGATCGACAAAGCGTAGAAGCAGACGGCCCGCTCATCGTAACCTCCGGCTTCCGCGAGCCCGCGCATCTCGTCGAAGGGATCCGGAATCAATCCCTCCACTTGCCCGACGAGACCGTCGATGTAGCAGACCTGCCTCGCGTCGAGTTCGGGCAACTCGGTGCCCGCCTCGCGCAGCCGCTTGCCGACCTGGCGCCCCATCTCGAAGTGCGTTCCGCGGAGCGTGACTTCCTTCATTCTCCTCGTTCCTCCGGGGTACACGGTTTGCGGCGGGCGACGCAACGCCGATTCCGCAGTGCGAATTCTCACGCACAGGAGGACGAAAGTTCAAAGCACCTGCGCACATGGCCCTTGCGAATCGGTCAGCGGCGCGATTCGCACGAAAGGTCTGACCCTGGGCCTACCGAGGGGCTCTCGCTGCGCTGAGAACCCTGAGAATCAAGATCTGCCCCATCCTCGGATCCTTGCGTGGCGTCTCAGCATGGCCTTTCATTGACTTTGGCCTTGCTCCTATGTATTGTGTCCTTTGGGGTGATGTGCTATGCGGTCCACATATTTTCGTGTACTTGTCGCTTGCTTCCTTGCCTTGCTCGTAGTCGGTACAGACCTTCTCGCTGCATCAGTCGATTTGGGATTGTATGCGACCAAGCCGAAAAGCGATGCGGCAGCAATGAAAAAATGGGCGGAGAAGATTGCAGGTAAGGCCAATGCGAAATCCTGGGACACAGGCAAGGAGCTACTCGAGCGCTTGACGGCTGCTTGCGGAAACAAGGATAGTATTGCAAACCTGACAATCGTGTCTCACGGGTGGGGATTTGTAGCGAGCGGCGCCACCAACAGAGGGGGGGTGTGGAGCGGCGGGCCGAACCGGTCGGGGTTCTACAGCGCGAAACTAGATGGTGATCACAAAGACGCACGCTACCTTAAGGATCTTCAGGCAGCGATCGCTGCCGGGACCATTCGCTTCTGTGAGGACTGCAAGATCACTCTGACCGGCTGCCGCGTTGCGGTCAGCACGTTCGCGGCGAAGCTTGCCAGGATCACCGGTTGCGAAGTGATTGCAGCGAGAGGTGCATCTTCTCCTGTCGTGAAAAATGGGAAAGAGACTGGCTGGTTCCTGAGCGCTGCCGGATCAGTCGCAGAGCGGGATGGAGCGAAGTACCTTGGTTGGTCTAGCTTCAAGCTTGATCCGAAAACGAAAAAAGTTGTCGAAACCCACATCGGGACAAAAGTCGGGAAAGGCTCCAAGATCCAGTTGTGGTAAGAGTGAGCCATCCCAACATGGAATAGGGCTTTCGGATAGGCCGCGTCCGTGTCTTGTCGCCTCGTCGACGTGGAGGCGTCTCAGGGAACGCACCGTTTGCCGATGATTTGCACTCGCTACGTCTCCTCCGTTGAGCCTACGCGGGGCCAAGCAGCACAATGGTGGGAAGCGATCCGATGGCCATCGTTTCACCGATAATCAGAGGCGGAAGAAGACGGAAGGCATGAGCGAGCTCAAAAGGGACGTCGTCTACTTCGAGCACTGCGGCGAGGCCAACACGGTTCGAACCCTGGAGATCGCCCGCGAGCGCGCGGAGGCTCCCGAGATCGGAGCGACATCGTTGCCTCGGAGCCCGGCCAGAGGGCTCTCGCTGCGCTCAGGACCCTGAGAATCGAGACCTAACTCACTCTCCCCGCGAGATATCAGAGACAGGGCACGTGCCCCAGGAACTCCACGCTCTCCGAACGCCGTATACTCTCGGTAGGAATCCGACGGCTTCGATGTGGACGAAGGAGAACCATCGTGACGGCATCGCACGGCAGCACGCAAGCGTCGAAGAGAACGGACATCTTGGTCGTCGGCACCGGCTCGCTCGCCCGGGCGTTCTGCTATGCGCTCGCCCTCGCGCCGATCGAGGGGATCCGCGTCGTCGTGCTCGGCCGGGAGAGACGATCCGCTGAGGAAGTGACGGCCGTCGCCAACGCGCGCGCGGCGGAATCCTCGGGGGATTTCTCGTTTCGGGGGAACTCGATCGATTGGAGTGAGCCGACAGATCTGGCGGAGAAGATCGCCGGTCGACACCCCCGCGTCGTGTTCCACACAGCGACGCTCCAATCTCCGTGGGCACTTTCCGAGCCGACGTCTTGGCGAGACCTCGTCTACGCTGCGGGCTTCGGAGTGACGCTTCCTCTGCAGGCGGCGCTCGCGTCGCGCGTCGGAGGCTTGCTTCGAGACTCAGGCCACGACACCGTCCTTGTCAACGCATGCTACCCCGACGCGGTCAACGCGCTCCTGGATCGACTTGGACTGCCGATCCTGTGCGGGATCGGCAACGTCGGGATTCTGAGCGCGTTTCTCGCGCACCGTCTTTCGGGAAAGGGGAGCAGCGAGTTGCGCGTGGTCGCCCATCACGTGCACATCTCGGGCTTTCCTCTGTTGGCAGGATCTGAACCGACCCGACCGCGAGCGTGGCTCGGAGAGGAGCCGATCCACGATCTATCGGAAGCTGTTGCCGCGATTCGAGCAGTTCCCGGTGCGGAGATCAACCACGTGGTCGGCGCGCACGCCGTCAGTGTCATCAGTGCCCTTCTTACAGGACGTACAAGGCGGCTCCATGTCCCCGGACCGTTCGGTCTCCTCGGAGGCTATCCCGTATGGGTCGAGGAAGGCCGAATGCGCCTGGACCTCCCGGCGGGAATCTCGGAAGAAGAAGCCATTCGACTGAACGCTCGGGCATCGATCGAGGAAGGGACGGAGCCGATGGACGAGGAAGGCTTCGTCCGGTTCGCGCCGCGCGCGGTCGAGGCCCTTCGTCCTCACGTTGGTTCGCTGGCCGAAGGCTTTCACGTGTCGGACCTGGAGGCCGTCGCGGACGAGTTCCTGCAGCTCAGGGAGCGCCTCAGCAGGAGTTCGTAACCGGCCACGTGAAGCAGGCCGCACGTGCTCGCTCCACGGCTCACCGTCCGCCTGCGGGGAGGAACCGGCACGGCTCTTGCTGGTTCGACTTGAAATCGGGGACACAAAAGACAACTCACCGAAGAGATAAGCAGAGCGTGATCCTGGCGGATCAGGGTATCTGTCCCGCGAACTCCCTCCTCCCGGAACCTACCGCGGTGCTTGCTCGCACCGTGCGCTTCGTTGTAAGGTGGTCCGTTCAGGTGATGATCTTCTAAGCTCGTAGGTCATCACGAAGGACGAGACCGGAAAGGGGGGAGGCATGAACAGGCTCCGGGTCGGGTTGTTGGTCGTCGGATTGCTGCTCGTCATTCTTGCGTCAACCGGCTGCGAGGACGAAGTCGCAGTTGAATGGGTGCAGTACTACTCGGCTGTCGGCAAAGACGACGTCGAGGGCCGGAAGTCGTGCGCCGAGGGGTTCTACAACAAGATCGTCGCCTATGGCTGGATCGGACGGTTCAATAAAGGGAACGCGGACGCTTGGGAGGAACATTTCAAGCGGGAGTCGAAGGGGGGTACCGACACGGACTGGATCGACTCCGTGGACTTCGCGTACTTCGCCGGGCACGGGGCGGGGAGCACAGGGCTCGGTACGGGGAGCGCCTTCACTTTCGGTGTGAACGCCCACGATGACTGGATCCTTTCCGTCGTTCCCACCGATCGCGAGCCGCAATGGGGCGACACGGATCTCGAATTCATCGTCCTCGACGTCTGCTCGCCGCTGATCCGCTCGGCCGACGGCGCGCCGTACTCGCTCTGTCAGAGATACGCCAACAGCGACGTCATGAGAGGATTGCACTACATCCTCGGATTCCGCACCCATGCTTTCGATGACTGGGATCGCGGGGGATACTACGCCGACTATCTCACGGGCACGGGAGTCAGCGGTGGGTCGAAGAGAACGATCCGATGTGGGTGGTATTGCGCTACACGGATGACGGAGGGCCCGAGCGTGAAGGGCGCCTACCTTCGTGCGAAGAGCGAAGGCCGAGACACCTTGGGCGACACACTCGACAGCTGGTCCGACGACCCAATCCCCGGAAACCAGTCGTATGTGTACTGCAGCTGGCCCTGTGACTAGGCACGCTGTTTCGGCGGGAACCCCCATGGTGAATCGAGGAGGTGAGGCATGAAGACAGCGCTGTTGCTGCTTGCAGTAGCGATCGGGCTGATGATGGGATGGCAAGTGATTACCGACATCGAGCGCCCTGACCTTCGCGACGAGGTCGCCCCCGTGGCGAAGACTCAGGTCGTATCGCGATTCGACTTCCGCGCGGAGCCGGTGGTAGTGCCCGACGAGATTCCCGTGTACGAGGTCGTCGGCCCGATGGTGGACCGCGAGGGCTTCTATGAGCTCATGAAGGTCTTCGGTCTGCCGGGGGAAATCGGCGGCAACGATGTCATCTGGGTGGCACGCGATGGCGGAAGAACGCTCGAGGCCAGCCTACGCCCAGGGACCGGCTACCTCCGCTACACGGACGAGGAGAAGCTGCTCAGCGAGCGCCGGGCCGCCGGCCTCCTCTCTGATGAAGAGGCGATAGACAAGGCGAGGGACTTCCTTGAGGAACACGGCTGGCTTCCCGAAGGGGCGACGTTGAGTGGCGTCGACTACTACGAGTTCGCGGAGTTTGGCGCCAACGGCGAGCTTCTCGATGAAGGCATCAGCGCGGTTTCGGTCATCTTCGAGATGGAGCTCGCCGGTGTACCGGTGGAAGGTCCCGGAGCGAAGTGCAGCGTGGCGTTCGGTGACTACGGCGAGCTCGTCGGGGCCGCGCGCGTGTGGCGAGACCTCGCTGATCCCACTGCATGTGTTGCGACGGTCTCCTTCGATTCGGCCTCGCAGGAGTTCAAGGCCCGCTGGCCCGAGGAGGCCCCGCGCGAAGGCCTCGCCGAAGAGCACCACCTTGTAACGGTCGTCGTCGAGGAGATGTACGTCGCGTACTACGCCGAGCCGGGCGTGACCCCGCAGGAGATGATCGAGCCCGTCCTCGTGTTCGTCGGCTATTCCCAGCTGGTCGATCCCCAGGGCAAGCCGGTCGGGGACGTCGATCCGTTCTGGCAGAAGGTGCCGCTCGTGGAGTGACAGGATCCGAGTCGCGGCAGGTTCTTGTGGGTTGTGGAGGGCGTCGGATGACCGGCTGAAGCCGGCAGCTGGGCCACCCCATCAGGCGTGTGATGAGCATCTTGTTCCCGGCGAGTCGGGAAGGGTTCTGGTTCTTGCGAGTTAGGGCATGTGTCCCCCGATCTTCAAAGTGGACTTGAACTTTCCTATTCCTCTGGCGGGCTCTTCTCCGGATTCGGCGGACCGTCCGTCTCGGCGCGGCGTAGCCAGATCTCGCCTGCCTCGTGATCGACGAACACGGTGCTGTTCCAGAAGAGATCGTAGCCCAGGAATCCATCTCCGACGGGCGGGTGGATGTCCGTGACCACACACGTCGACGGGCCGAGATCATACCGCCCATCGAGCAAGAGATGGACGTCCGGGTAGATGAAGAGCGTCTCGCCCGCTTCGGTGACGGCTTGATATCGTTCGTCTTCTCCGAGAGTGGCGCGAAGCGCCCTTCCCAGAGGCGAGTCGCTGTCGACGGTCGTGTAGCTGCAGCCGGAGTCCAGTCCGATCGCATAGCGTTCGTTCGTCCCGTCGAGCGCTATATCGAAAGACGCGGAGATTTCGCCCCGATATCGAAACCAGCCTTCCTCGGCGAGTTCCTGCGGACGGCAGTCCTTCCGAAGCAAGGTGAACCGGCCGCCGCGGTAGTCGAGCAGCAGGTTGAAGTTGCGCAACAGCTCGAGCCCGACGGTTCCGTCGAAGCCGGACGGCGAGGTCAGATTCTCGACGCCAGGTACATCGCTCAAGGTCAGTTCGCCAAGCGACAGTTCGGGAAGGATGTACTCTCGGGCAAGATAGATCTTGCCGTGCATGTCGCGGGATGCTTTTCGCCCGGTGAACTCCACGTCGAGGCGGTCGAGCACATCGGAGTTGATGGAGAGAGGGGCGAAGTACCCGGTGTCGACCATCAATCGCAGAGAGATCCCCTGGATGTTGACCGCGACATAGGCCAGACGTTCGTGCGATCCCGCGAACCCAAGTTCCAGTTGAGTCGCGGTGAAGTCGGCAATCTCGTGCGCAGGAACCACGTACTTCTCCTGGGCGAATAGCCCCAGAAGCGCGATCGATAGGACGGCCAGCCCGACGGCCAGAAGCTTCACGCTATCCACAAGTGGGACTCTCCCAGTAGCGAGCGGGGCGCCACTCTGTTGCTAGGTCTGGCATCCCTGCAGTGTATCTCATGATCGCATGGAAGTCAGGACGCTGCTTTCGAGTAGTCGCCCGCTGCGAGAGGCTCGGTTCAAGAGGGAGCGGGGTGGTGCAAGGCTCCTTCGCGATGCGTAGCGGACGTGCCATGACGGTTCAGCTTGACGGATCGAGATTCGAAAATAAAGCTCTGACCTTCTCGCCGCAGATCGCATAGTGCTGGACAGGCTAGAACCAGCCCCAGTGAATCGCGGCGACGAGCGCCAGGCTGGCGACAGCGCAGCTGACGAACGCCATCAGCGGCCCCTTCTTGAACCAGTCGACATACGTGATCGGTGTGGGCGAGCCTTCGCTCACCGAGATCGTCACGATGTTCGTCAGCGATCCGATCGGGCTCGCGTTGGCTCCGAATCCCACGCCGAGGGCGAGGGCCCACCATAGAACGCCGGCATCGGGGAGCGATCGAGTCAGCCCCGCGAGGACGGGCACCATTGCGATGGTGAACGGGATGCGATCGACGAGCGAGGCCATGATGGCGCTCAGCCAGAGGATCACCACCGCCGTCAGCGCCATGCCGTATCTCGTTAGACCTATGATGCTGTCACGAATCACGCTGAGTAGGCCGGACGCTTCCAGTCCGCCGACGAGCACGAACAGCGACACGAAGAAGAGCAGCATCTCCCAGGGGATCTGCGCAAGCAAAGCGTTCAGCGGTGGGTGCAATACGACCAGCGTCGCCGCGGTAGCGATCAGGGCGACGAATCCCGGACTGAGTCCCAGCGAATCATGCACGAAGAACAGCACAAGCACGATCGCCAGGATGCAGGCCATGCGGCGTGCCGCCTTGGGATCGGACAAGGCTCTCTTCGCGTCCATCTGCTTCAATCGACTGAGGTTCTCCGGACGTAGCGACAGATCCTTGCGGAACAGGAAGAACAGAAGCGCACACGCAGGAATCCAAACGAGCAGGGCAATCGGCCCCGTGTGCGTGAGGAAGTCGAGGAAGCCGAGCGACGCAGCCGAGCCGATCAGGATGTTCGGTGGATCTCCGATCAACGTTGCTACACCGCCGATGTTCGACAGCATCGCCCCTCCCATGAGGAACGGAACCGCGCTGATCCCTACGATGTCACAGACAAGGATCGTGATCGGTGCGATGAGGATAATCGTCGTCACGTTGTCCAGGAACATGGACACGACCGAGGTCAGGAGACCGAGCGAGAGAAGGAGCTTCCACGGGCTCCCCTTCGTCAGCTTGCTGATCTTGATGGCAACGTAGGACAGAGCGCCCGTGGTTTTCAGCACCTCGACCGTCATCGCCAGTCCGAACAGCAGCGCCAACGTGTCGAAGTCGATCGCGGCAAGCGCGAGAGACCCATCGTATGTACCGAGTGCCTGGCCGACGAGCACCATGACGACCGCGCCGACGAATGCAGCCAGTGTCCGGTAGGCGCGAGCCCCGACGATGACCACGTAGGTTCCAACAAGGATGACGGACGAGACGACAAGAGCGAGGAGTGATCCGTCTTCCATGAATGACTAAGCTAGACCATTCGGTCTTCGAGTGCAAGCGGCATGGGCGCAGGTCCCTGTTGCTGGATTGGCAGGTCCGAGGTCCCCGGAAGCAGGAGCGGAACAGTCGCCCACTCCCGCTCCTGTGCCCCGAGGGAATCCGCGGGGGATTCCGGGGACACAGTACCTAACTCCTTGCCTTCGGTCCTGGCTTCCTCGGTCGGAGAAGGCGCCCTGTTAGCTGCTCCAGATGCGCGAGAAACGAGTCGCCTCCGAGTGGCCTGCCCGTGCGAGCATGTTTCCGGAACTCGGAGAGGGAATCCTCCTCTCGAAGCAGGAAGGAACGGCGATCTGTGATGTCGGCCAGCATGTCTGATGGCACGGCCAGTGGATCGTTCCCTGTCTCCCCGACGAACCACTTGGCACTGGACCATTGGTAATCCCAAGGTCTCCTGGCGATTCCGGCTCGCACTGGATTCCGTAGCACGTACCGGACAGCGGCGAGCAAGTAGCTGCCTTCAAGAGGGAAGGAGTGGAATCGTCCCTGGAATAGATAGCCACGCCAGCCCTCACGGAAGTTGATGTAGCGCGTGTATCTTCGGTGTGCTTCTCCAAACCCGCGAGCAAGGCTCGATTCTTCAGCAGGTATCGCGATGAGATGAACATGGTTAGTCATCAGGCACCAAGCAAGATAGGAAACGCCGAATCGCTGCCCCTGTTCAGCGAGCTGCCTCAGATACTCCCTACGATCAGCATCGGAGAAGAAGACGTCCATCCTTCGGACACCACGCTGGACGACATGATGGGGCAGTCCGGGAACGACAACACGTGCAAGGCGAGCCATGCTCCGATCTTATCATAGAAGAGCAGAGAGTTGGCGAGCTGAGCCGGTGAGTTTGGTATTGTGTCCCCGGAACTCGCCCCGGAACTCGCCAAGAATCAGGGTCTCGTACCTTGGCGCCGTTACTTGGATTCGAGAACCACGCTCTGACCCCTTCTGTGCCCCCGGAACCCCGCATGTGATGTCACGCTGGGGGATCAGGGTTTTGCTCACTGATGATGTTCTCGGCGCGACTTCGGATAGCATCAGGCAACTCCGGCGCTTGATCGAGAAACGCCTGCGGCCCGATGTACAGCTTCCTGTCCCGGAGCCCCTGGAACAGGATGCGGGCTGCTTCCTCGACGGTGACTCCTTTCTCCAGCCGGGCCTGCCATCTTGACCGCTGCTCATCCGTCAAGAGGGTCGCATTGGATCGGAATCGACTTGGGCGCGAGTCTCCGGTCCGGTAGAGCTCCGTGTTGACCCAGCCCGGGCAGTAAACGGACACGCCGACATGGGGTGCAGAAGTGGCCAAATCGCGGTAGAGCGCCTCCATCAGCACGACGACAGCATGTTTCGAGACGCTGTATGGCCCGGTTCCTGTGGCAAGCCCTGCGAGCGAAGCGACGCCAACAATATGACTCGGAACGTCTTGTTCGATCAGTCTTGGAGTGAAGGCCTTGATCCCATGTAGGACGCCATAGAAGTTGACTCCCATTAGCCAGTTCCAGTCATCCATGGTGTACTGCAGTACCGAAGCCACAGATGTCGGGACGGCCACTCCAGCGTTGTTGACAAGCAGATGGACGCTCCCGAAAGCGGAGAAGGCTCTCTCCGCCAGGTTGTTGACGTCTTCCAGAAGTGAAACGTCCGCTCGCACGACCAGCGTCTCGGCGCCGAGTTCCTGGAGCTCAGCTTCGGTTCTCTCCAGGGATTCCAGGCCGATGCCCGCCAGCACGACTCGCATGCTTCGTCGGGCGCAATGGAGCGCGATCCCACGACCGATGCCCCGGCCAGCTCCTGTGATTACGGCGACCTTGCCTTCACAGTCCATGGTCCCTCCCAGCTGGCGTAGTTCCGCAGCCTACCCGACGAGTGGCCGGCGGGCAAAGCTTTTGAAGAGCCAAGTCACACTTCCCGAGAGCTTCGACGTCCTCTGGACTCTCTGAGCGAAAGGCACAAGAGATGGGGTATGTGTCCCCGGAACTCGCCCGGAACTCGCCTGGCCGCACGTACCGCAGGAGGGAAGAACCGCTGAGACTGGCTTCCCACATCGATGAAGAATCTGGGCAAGCGTATACTCCTCGCATGGACCATGAGATTCTGCCGGAGATACGATCTCGCCGCAGTCGCCGTACATATCTGCCTGAACCCATTCCGGAAGCCGCTGTGGAACGGATCCTCGACGCTGGATGCAGCGCGCCGTCCGGCGCGAATCAGCAGCCGTGGCACATGATTGTGGTCGATGCGCCCGAAACGAAGCGTGACATCCGCGTTGCGTGCGAGCGGGCGGATGTCACGTTTCACGAAAACGCGCCCGCGGAAGTCCGCAGGTGGATGACCGAGCACAGCATCACCACCGATAAGCCTTTCCTTACGGATGCTCCCGTGTTGATCGCTGTCTTCTACGATCCAAAGGCGCCGTACGCGCTGCACTCTGTCTGGATCGCCGTTGGGTTCATGCTCTTGCAGGCCACTCGCGAAGGCCTTGGAAGCCTCCCGTACACACCCTCCGGCGCGAGCGTGAAGGCTCTCCTGGACGTACCGGATCGACTCCAACTCGCAGCGATTCTCCCAATCGGGTTCTCGCGTGACACGACACGCCAGTCCCGCAAGCCTCCGCCGGAAACCCAATCCTGGAACCGGTATGGCGTCTCGCACAAACCGGTTACGTTGTAAATCGGGTAAATCGGGGGTAAATCGGGGGACACAAACCACATTCCTGATGGATCGAGCTTCGCCTAGCGTTTTCGTTTGCGCCCGGGTCTTCGAGGTCTGAGTGATCGACCTGTGAGTCTCTCGACATGAGCCAAGAAGGATTCACTGCCGAGCGGCCTCCCGGTTCTGGTGTGCCGACGGAGATCCTCCAGTTCGTGAGGATCACCGGAGAGGAAAGCCTGCCAATCGTCGACCTCACGAAGTATCGATGATTCCTTCACTAGAGGATCGTCGGATGTCATGCCGATCAGCCATTGGGCATTCGACCACGGGTATGCCCAAGCCTTCTTGACAATCCTTGCACGAACAGGATTCCGAAGAACGTAGCGGATTGCGGCAAGAACGTAGTTGCCTTCGAGCGGGCAGGAGAAGAAGCGACCTTGGAACAGGTACCCGCGCCATCCCTCACGGAAGTTGACCATGCGTGAGTAGCGCTTGTGCGCTTCGCCGATCCCCTTGGCAAGACTTGTCTCCGTCTTCGGGACTGCGATGAGATGGATGTGGTTTGACATCAGGCACCATGCGAGATATTGCACACCGAACCGATCGCTCTGCTCGGCGAGGAAGTCGATGTAAGCACGGCGATCACCGTTAGAGAAGAAGACGTCCATCCGACGGACGCCACGCTGAGTGATGTGATGAGGCACGCCAGGAACAACGACTCGAGCGATACGAGGCATGCCATCATTCTAGCATAGATGATCTGATAAGAGGTGAATGGGAGGGAGACCTCCCAGTCATCGGAAATGAGGTATGTGTCCCCCGATTCTGTCCTGGGCGAAAGGCGCCAGAGATAAGGTATGTGTCCCGGAACTTCCCCTGGACTCCCACGATAGCAAAGCTTTGAACCTTCTCCCCTCTGACCCTGCCTGGCTCTCCCTGCACTGAGCACCCGCAGTGGTTTCACGAGCTGGCACCCATGTGATACTCTGAATCACATCATCGAAGAAGGGAGGAACAAGGGTATGCCAACCACTGGTGAGAAACCCGGAATCGGGACCTACACATGCACGAACTGCGGAACGACCGTCACATTGGACAACTCAGATGACCGACTGCCACCGTGCCCGTCGTGTGACGGGACCGACTGGCGGTGACAACTGCAGGAGATAGATGCAGCGTGGAAGGCAAAGCAGCTCAATGGACTGAGCGGAATGGTAGAAACATGAGGAGGTGACGAGTGCCAAGGCTTTCGTTGACGGACTTCGTTGATGTTGTGTCTTCGAGCGGAACTCCGAAGGCAACCAAGGTACGTCAGATCAAGAACCGCCCTGACTACAACCCAGCATTCGACTTCTGGAAGAAGCTACGCGACGGCATTGTCTCTACTCACGAGCAGGGCCTTCCAAAGACGAATCTAGATCAAGTGCTTGTCGGACTCACCGACAAGAAGAAGCAGACTGCCTATCCTGTGGTCGTCAAGGCGTACAAGCAATGGTGGGGAAGGAAGACACTAGTCTGGCTCCCCCCTCCTCACGGCCTGTATGCGAAGCACGGTATCGAGATCTCCGTCAACCCCGAGATTGGGCTGTCTGTGAACGGAAGGCCCCATCTGATCAAGCTCTACTTCAAGGAGAGGGCTCTCACGAAGAATCGCGTTGACCTAATCACGCACTTGATGGCCGTCCAGTTGGGGAAGAGCGTTCAGTCAGGGACTGTCATGTCTGTGCTCGATGTGAGACGCGCGAAGCTCATCTCTCCGACCGTTCACGTCGCCAACTTGACAGCCACGGTAGACGCCGAGCTTGCCTACATCGCAGCGCTCTGGGCAGCTACGTGAGCAGCGCGGGTTCTCTAGGAGCAATCTCGCGGAGATCGAGGGACACATACCCTATCTCCTCTCTGAGTTACGGTTTGTGTCCCCCGAACTCACGGTTTGTGTCCCCCGAACTCACGGATCCAAGCCGTCGAGCTGCCGTGAGAAGCTTCGGGGCCGGGAGACTGAAGAGCATCTCCGCACGATCAGCGACGTGCGAGGACGTCGAATGAGACTGTGAGCTAGGAAACTCGGGGTCTACCATTGGATTTTGTGCGGAGACGGGGACACCTCCGTTGATGTAGACTGACCACGACGGGGGTGTGGCTCATGGGGTCCGTGGTCTCTGACCACTCGGCTCTGAAATGCCGCCCCCGTC
>Ga0315544_1000090_pt1 | contig 84910 bp, 81 predicted proteins | sample SalMarSW160130MG_2_FD_202543 | JGI IMG/M metagenome (GOLD analysis project Ga0315544, IMG submission 202543) | Salt marsh sediment microbial communities from the Plum Island Ecosystem LTER, Massachusetts, United States - Salt Marsh Sediment SW1601-130 ...
ATACTTGCATAGGCGGTGGATCTCCTTGGTTAATTCCTTTTTTGTAAGTCTACAGGAGATCCCCGCTTTTTCTAATACCCTCTTCACCCTCTCACCCACCTGGTAACTATCTATTGGCGCACAGACTCAGGGGGGTTGACAAAGCCCTAAAAATCCTTACAATTTTAATCATGAATAAACAAGGAGGTCGCATGGCGAAACGTTTTCTCGTTTCGGCAGCTTTAGTTGCAGTGATATTCGTGGCTTTGACAGGTTGCGGCAACCATCCACCCCAAATAACAGGGGTTACAGCACCCAGCCTGGTTGAGCCTGGCGATGAAGCCACCATCTCCTGCACCGCTACCGATGCGGATGGTGACCCGTTAACCTACGATTGGGAGTCAGTTGACGAGGTTACCGCTTACACAGGCTCCCAGTTTGACTGGATTGCCCCTGAAGAACTCGGCGACTACGGCTTTCACGTTACCGTTAGCGACGGTCACGGGGCCGTAGACTCCGCCTCTCTCGTCATCGCCGTGGGTTACGTGGCGATTCCGGCGGTAAAACTACTCCCCCCTCTAAATACAACTACCCGCGAAGTAACACTCGTCTGGAATCGCAGTGACTATCCCACCTGGTATGAATACAAGCTCTACCGCTCGGATGAACAGGAAAACGCCAGGGAAAACGGCAAGGTCATCGCCAGTATCGGTTACGATCAAGGCAAGACTCGCAATGACACGATATTCCTGGATAAGGGCCTTGACCCGGGAACCGACTACTACTACGTAGTGGCGACGATTGACTCCAGCGACAATATGGCCTTCTCCAATGAGATTGAGGTCACAACGAAGAGCTTCTACCTCGTCGGGACCCAGTCCCTGGGTGGAGGACACGGCGTGCGTCTTGCCAACACCGGTAACTACATCTTCTGTGCCGCCAGGGAACGAGGGGTTTATGGCTTTACGATAAGCCCGACAGGACCTGTTCCCGGATCGGTTATTCCGCAGCCTAACAACAACCCCACTGCTTATGCGTACGATCTGACAATCTCAGGAAATCTACTCCACGTGGCGTTCGGCAAAGCTGGTTACATGGCTTACGATATCACCAATCCCATGAATCCAGATAGTGTGACAATCGTACCCGCTTCAGACTTAGGTGGAGAGGCCAGGGCTGTATACGCGCTCGGCGACTTTATCTTTGTAGGGTGTACAGACCCGGCCACAACCACTCACACCATCGTCTTCTTTGATCGCACCAACCCAGGAGCTATCCTCGATATCGACACACTCCACGACGAGCCCACTGATGTCCAAGCAACCGTCGGCCACATCTTCGTAACGGTACAGGATGCAGGCCTTGAAATTCTGAGTATGAATCCGGGTCTTAATCCTGTGCAATTCGTGAGCATAACTTCCACCAACGATGCGGCAAATCGTGTCTACGTCTCAGGCTCCTACGCTTATGTAGCAGCTTCTTCAGAAGGGCTACTCATATTTGATGTAGCCACGCCGAGCAATCCTACCAAGGTTGCCCAGTGGAAAGATACGGAAAACGGCAATGATGCCCAGGGAATCTACTCCTCTGGAGGTATAGCCTATGTGGCCGACGGAATGTACGGCTTGCGTATCATAGACATTAACTACCCCGGAAAACCACAATACCTCGGCACCATCACGATAGGAAGTAAACTCATGGACGTCTGGGTTACGTCACCCTCGCTCCTTACCCAGGCGATACTTGCCGACTGGAACAACGCCATACACATGATTGAATGGTAAATCAGTGCTCCTAGCCTACGGCTAAAAAGATCGCAAAAGATTAAAGGTCAGCCTGCGGGCTGGCCTTTTTTACCCCAAGCGAACGCTTTGCGTTCGTTTGGGAACCCCTTATGCTCCTTTTAACCTTCGGTTAAAAGATCGCAACACCCTCTCCCTCTGGGAGAGGGCTGGGGTGAGGGTAAATTAATCTTTTGGGGAAAGCACAGTATGAGATGCTTCAGGCAAGGTGTCGGGGAACTCCTCAACGTAGTGCAGGCCGCGCGACTCCTTGCGGGAAAGTGCCGAGCGCAGGATAAGGTCTCCCACCAGAAGCATGTTGCGAAGCTCCCGAATGCCCGGGCTGAAGATTCCCTCCGGGTAAAGCGCCTCCAGCTCATGGGAGAGCTCAGCCAGATTAGCCCTACCCTGCTCCATCTGGCTCATAGACTTTACTATACCTGCAAAACGCCACATGGTTTGCCTTAGAGAGGAAACAAGCGAGTTGAGGAGCGATGGATCCTCTATGCCGCGCAGTTGGCGCTCGAATGGATTGATCTTCTCGGACGGCAAAGGACAGGCCTCTTGCGTTGTAGCGGCCTGGGCAGCACGATCGGCAAAGACAAGCGCCTCAAGCAGCGAGTTGGATGCAAGTCTGTTAGCGCCGTGAACCCCGGTATGAGCGCACTCACCGGCTGCGTAAAGGCAAGGGATTGAGGTCTTGCCCCACAGATCGGTCCTCACACCGCCCACCGAGTAATGGGCCGCAGGCACCACCGGCACAGGCTCACGCGTGATGTCCAACCCGAAACGCTTACAGGTATCGGCGATCATGGGAAACTGTTTGAGGATGTGCGCGGGGGGAATGGATGAGAGATCCAAGAGAACGTAGTCAAGCCTTCTCGTTCGAAGTTCGTTGTAGATGGCGCGTGCCACCACGCTGCGCGGGGCCAGCTCCGCATCAGGATGATACCTGGGCATGAACCGCTCCCCGTCAGGTGTCCGAAGTATCCCACCCTCACCGCGAACCGCTTCGGATATAAGGAAGGCGCGACCGTCTATCCTGGCGCCGAAAAGCGAGGTAGGATGAAACTGGATGAACTCAAGATCGGCAACCTTCACTCCTGCTCGCCATGCCATTGCTACGCCGTCCCCTGTTGCTATCGGCGGATTGGTGGTGTGTTCGTATACCCTGCAAAGCCCGCCTGTGGCAAGCATCACTACCTTAGCGTGGATCTCTGTAAACTTCCCGCTCTCACGATCAAAGCTCAGCACCCCGCAGCAGCGCCCATCCTCATCGGTTAAAAGATCGATAACGAAATGATGCTCGTAAAGAGTCACATTGGGGGCCGCTCGCACCGCCTTGATGAGTCCCCATTCTACAGCCTGACCTGTGGTATCGGCGGCATGGGCTACCCTGCGTCTTGTGTGTCCGCCTTCAATACCAAGTTGAAGATGATCCCCCTCGGTTGAGAACCCTATATCCAGACCCTCAAGCTCCCTGACAAGACGAGGCCCCTCCTTGACCATGGCCTCGACCGCCTGCCGATCGCAGAGACCATAACCCGCGCGGATGGTATCCTCGAGGTGGATCTCGGGGGAGTCGTCAGACCCAAGGGCTGCAGCAATCCCGCCCTGCGCGTAGTTGGTGTTGGACTCGGAATCGTCTTTCTTTGTAAGAACGAGCACCTTGCCGTGGCGAGATACACGGTAGGCAAACCACAACCCGGCCATCCCCGACCCTACAATCAGGAAGTCGGTCTCTAAACGCATGGATCAGAACCGCCAGGTCAGTTGAATACCTGGGATGTCGAACCGTGGAACTATCCCCAGACGACTGGAGCCAATCGTGGAGAAAAACGCAACATCCATCACGCTCGCAACTCGTGTAAGCAGCATAAGCCCCAGAAATGCGGTAGAGGTCTGCTGCGCCTTGCGCATGCGTATCCTCTGGTTCAGGAACTCTGTCCACAACGAGTCCGAGCCCCACATCCAGAAATCATCGCCCCTAAAACTGTTTGAAGCTATATACTCCTGCTGGGCCGCAAGATCGTCCGGGTAAAGGCTTCTGGCCTCGCGGGCCACAGAGACGTTGTAGTCGTCGGAAGAAAAATAGTTCTCCATCGCGCCAAGATAGGTCCGTGAACGGTTAATGGGATTTGCGTCAGCGTAAATCACCGCCATGCTTCTTGACGAATTGCGTTTATTTGCTGCGTCCCATCCGAAACCGGCCGCCCCTGCAATCGCCAGCCCGTCGCCCCACAAAAAAAGCTCGCCTTTTAGCCTGTAGCCTCGAATGAGCTCGCCTGTCCCTGGTAAAACAAGGGATGCCAGTGGCGCGAGCCTTTCTGCGCGGGAGGGCGGGGAGGGCGTGGAGGGCTCGGTTATCGCAACTACCATATCCTGAGCATCATCAGGCATCTGAGTGGTATCTGCACTCACGAAGATCAAAGCGATCATGAAACTCATCCGGGCCTCCTTTAGCGGATCACGCCGAGTTTGTATAGCTCGACCGTTTTCTCTTCGCCTTTGACGGCCTCAACGCGAAGGACATAGAATCCGGGAACAATATCGGTGAGAAGTTCATCGAGCGGAATGTCGTTGGCCATGCTTGGATCGAAGGATGGTTCTACGGTTCGCAATAGCTTGCCTGAGATGTCTATGATCTGAACCTTGAGCGCATCCACATCACCCAGCACAACGTGGAGGTACGCGTGATAGCGAGCCGGGTTGGGGTAGACGTAAAACCCTGATAGCAGAAGCGAGGGAGCAGCCGGGGCGAAAAAGACATCTTCGACAAGACCTGTGTTGGCCGGATCGTGCATCCACTGGCCCCAGGAAAGCTGTGAACCTGTGGTGCGCCAGACGTGAACCTTGCCGCCCTCAGCGCCTGCAATCACCTCAAGTTTTCCGTCATCGTCAAGGTCGGCAAGAGCCAGCGCCTGTCCGATACCGAAGCGGGTGTAGAGGGTTTTGTAGGGCTTACGTGCACCTCGTTTGATAAGGTAGACCCCGTGATCCGGTGAACCTGCGGCAATCTCCGCCTCGCCGTCCGCGTCAAAGTCACCTACGACCGGCGAGGAGCGGAACGCAAATGGTTCCTCAAAGGTAATAAAGTAGAGGTATCCGCCGTGCTCGTAAGGCTCCTGGACCTCGTAGGTTTCAGGAAAGACTAAAGGATAACCTGAAACCGCGGCACCGTTGGCGTCAAGCGCCCACAGACCGTTGGCAGAGCCGAATAAGAGTTCAGGCAGGCCGTCGGAATCAAGATCGACAAGCGCAGGCGAGGTGACAGGCGAAGCAAAGGTGCGGCTTGAGCGGTATTTGACGGTTCCATCCTGGGAAATAGCCGCGTATCGATAATCGTTGTACTCGTAAACGAAGGCGATAATCTCACGCTCGCCGTCGCCGTCAACGTCCGCAACAATTGGTGGAATTACGTTCTGGGACGAACCTATCCCCAACTCCAATGGAAAGCCTTCGGTAAGATTGCCGGCCGCATCAAACAGATAAAGCCGGCCTGAGGTGGCAAGCAGAGCAAATCTGGCTGGTGAGCGCTGGACCAACGCGAAGCCCGGCCTTACCTCCTCACCTATATCAAGGGGATAGCCGGGAAGAACCTTAGCCGTATCGGCTTCTACGTCTATTGCATAGACCTTTCCAAACTCGTCAACCGTAAGGATCTCAAGATCCGTGTCCGCGTCAAGATCGGCAAGCATGGGTGCCGCAAAGCTGCGGCCATCCATGCGGAAGGGAAATCCACTCTTCTGGGCGGCAAAAGCGCCCCCCAAAAGGCTGTCAGGATCGTAGACCGAGATCTGACCGGTCTCTCCGACAAGCACAACCTCATCCAGCCCGTCGCCGTCAACGTCTCCAAGAGCTGCAGGAGAAGCAAGCTGATCGTCAAACGTGAGGAACATAGGTTCAGAGCCATTGTAGGGCGAACCGTCTGAGCGCCAGGCAAAGCCTATCCTGCGCTCACCGGAGCTGGAAGACGTACCAAAAGCGATCAACTCTTTATCTCCGTCACCGTCAAGATCAGCAGCAAAGACCGAGTTGATCTCATCAAGATAATAAGCTTCCTGGGGAAAACCGGGAAGTTTACCCTCAAAGGAAATCTGGACCCGCATAACGGTGTCGGAGGAATCAAGTACCTTGACGGTTATGCCAGTCTCGCCGTAGTAACCTTCGGTTGAAGGATTGGTTTGTGGGCCGAACTCAGCGTTGCCGCCTTGAAAGAACGGGTCGAACTCCGAGCCCTGGGTGGCGTAAGCGCCTGAACTCTCATACCATAAAAGCTCGTAGTCCTGGATGCCGTCCGCCTCCTCCATCTTTACCGCGTTGTGCTTGCCGTAAGCGGTCCAGACGTTGATGTAGTTGTAGTCGCCCCACTCATCAATCACATCCTCGTCAACGTGCCAGATGATTACCCCTGAACCGGGCTGAAACGCATCGTATTCGCCCTCTACCACCCACACAGGCACACCGCCCTTGACGTCCACCTCAACCGTATCCTTGGCCTTGACGTCGGCCTGGCGGTTCTCTATCAAAAAATATTCCTTATCACGGATAGGAACCTTTATAAGGGTAGGACGGGTTTTCGTCTCCCACTCAGGAATAAGAAGGGTATCGAACTCGGCGGCGTAGAGTGCGATGGTGGTATCACTGGTAACTACAATCGGGTCTTCCCAGCCGAACCAGTAGCGATGAAATCCGTCGTGCATGGATGGTATCTGACCTGCAGGGTATCCGAGCCAGCCGCCGCCTGCCATAAGCGCCCATGCACCCACACCCTGGGTGTAACCTGTGACGTCGTAAAGATCGTATGCCCCCAAAAGATGCGCAAACTCATGGTAATGGATGCCGGGCAGTCCGGTCATCACACCTTCAACGCGCGGGCTCTCAGGAACGATGGATGCGGTCTTTATTCCAACCCCGTTGACTAAAACCGAATCTTGTCCAGTATAAGCCCCAAGCGCCCCTGGTGTTACCGTGGCTGAGGCAAGATCAGAAGTGTAACCGTAGTAAAACGAGGACTGGCTGGTGCTTCCCGCATGGAAGATGATAATCATGTCGAAGCTGCGGCCGTTGTGAACGTAGTGGTATCGGGAGAAGTCTATCTCAGGATCGGAGGCGGCGGCAAGCAGCGCATCGCGCATAAAAAGCGTAAGTCCCCGATCCAGATTGCTTGTATCGCCGTAGTAGGCCATCTTGTGCGGGACCTGGTAGCACCGGAACGGGTCTTTTGGATAAACGTCGTAGGTGATCACCAGACGTCCTCTGGAGTTCAAGAGATAAAAATTCCGCAGCCCCTCCATCTGGTTCTCGAAGTAGGTCTTATCGTGCGGCGGATCGTATGAAAGACCGTCGGAGGGCGAACCGAAGCCGCGAAGGTCCATCCTGCCGTTGCCCCAGGTGGAGGAATCGTCATCAGCGGGAAACTCAACCCTTATGGCAAGAACCCGTAAGGTCCCGGGAACCGGAATACCTGCCATGGATTGAAGATACTCTCTCGCCGCGGTGTTCACCCCGGTAGGTGTGACGGCTGAACGATACAGAAGGCTTCGGTAATAAGGATCATCCAGCCTGGATTGGTAAGGCTTCACCGGTACCTTGATGCGTTCTGCAAACAATAGAGTCAAAGCCAGAAGACCCAATATGGCCGCTCGTTTGATCATAAGTCTCTTACTCCTTCCATCGAACTAAAAACAAAGAAAGCCTCGGCTGCCTTCATGGGTGTTTTACAAACGGAGAGAGAGGGATTCGAACCCCCGGGGCCTTGCGGCCCACACGATTTCGAGTCGTGCGCTTTCGTCCACTCAGCCATCTCTCCTACTTGCCGGCACGCTTGCAAGCAATCGCGCCCGCATAAATCTCATTCCACATCTTGCTTCTCCGGCTCCTCGATCTTTGCGTCACGACGTTCACGGAAAAAAGACTGCATCAGCGCCGCCGATTCAGGCGCTAAGACGCCCTCTTGCACCTCGAATGTATGATTCAGGCGCTCGTCCTGCCCTATCTTGAAAAGCGACGCAACCCCGCCGAACTTGGGATCTCGTATGCCGAAAACCACCCGCGGAATGCGTGCAAGCACCGCCGCGCCCGCGCACATAACGCAAGGCTCCACGGTAACGTAGAGCACCGTATCCAGAAGCCTCCACAACCCCAACGCCGACGCCGCCGCTGTAATGGCTACAATCTCCGCGTGTGCCGTAGGGTCCTGCAATCGCTCTATCTGATTGTGCCCCCGGCCTATTACGCGGCCATCATGAACAACCACCGCGCCAACCGGGGTCTCGCCATCGGTAAAGGCCAGCTCAGCCTCACGCAACGCCTCACGCATCCACCGCTCGTCTAAATCAATCAATCCTGCAACTCCTTTTCAGACCTCTCCCCTCGTTTAAGATTAAGAATAGCGATAAGTTGGACGCTGTCAACCCATAACGAAAAAATGCAAAATGCAAATTTTAAATTGCAAAGCCGCCGGAGGACGCTTTTGATTTAATGAAAACACGCCCGGAGGGATTCGAACCCCCAACCTGCTGATCCGTAGTCAGCTGCTCTATCCAGTTGAGCCACGGGCGCAAATAACTTAATTCTAGCAAGTCCAAGTGATTTGTCAAGTTGTAGGGGCGACGCAGGGCCTGCCCCTTGAGATGTTGTACATCTCATAGGATATGCGTCGCCCTCCGGAACTCCGCAAATGGCGTCCTTTAATTCCCCGCCAAACGGTAGCACTTCGCCCCGGATGGAAAGGAAATAATGGTTCTCCTCGCCCTCTGGGAGAGGAGTTAGAGGTGAGGGTCTGCGATCTTTTGTCCGAAGGACAAAAGGAGCATTTATCAAGGTGTATTCCATTCGGGAAAAAATTACTTCGCGGCTCTCAGCCGCTTGCAATGACATCCAGTAGCGGGATTTCATGATAAAACTATATGTGAGGATTACGACCTGTTAAGTTTCAATTTATCTTATGCCTGACAAAGCAGGGTTTTCCCCTCATAATCTCCCAGAGAATCATTCACTCAGAGTGAGTCGAACGACGGCTCAGGCTTTTAGCAGGTTATCTCCGGCGCTGGCTGTACTTGATGGTAACAATGTCTTTATTGTCATTCCTGTTTTCACTTATGCCTGTAACGTAGATGTTTCCCGAATCATCTACCGCTATGGCTTCTACTCCATCCGGATTATTTCCAATTCCATTGTAATATACAGTCCATTGCTTTTGCCCCTGGGGGTTGTACTTGATTGTGCAATAATCTTTGTCAGATCTTCTTTTTTCGATGCTTCCTGTAACGTAGACGTTGCCAGATGTGTCTACCACCAGGGCTGTGGCTGCATTCCAGCGATTTCCGGGGCCGCTGTATCGGTCAACCCACTGCTCTTTCCCTTCAGTATTGTATTTGATGGTCGCATAATCGTAGTTGTCATTTTCATTTTGGCTTCTACCTGTAACGTAAACGTTGCCCTTCTCATCCACGGCCAGGGCATTTGCTTCATCCGTGCCGTCTCCCGGTCCGTTATAGCAGGCAAACCATAGTCCCAGGCCTTGGGGACTGTACTTGACAGTGCAATAGTCTGAGTTGTCGTTTACACAACGTCCTGTAACGTAAACGTTGCTCTCATCGTCCACTGTTAAGCCCGTTGGTATATCCATGTATTTCCCAATACCGCCGTGTAGTACAATCCATTGCTCCTCGCCTTGCGAATTGTACTTGACAGTTGCATAATCGTGATTGAATTTTTCTGAACGAACCCAGCCTGTAATGTAGATATTACCCGAAACGTCGACGACTAAGGAGCTTACGATATCGGAACCATTCTCAGGCCCGTTACATCGTGCAACCCACTTTTCTTCGCCTTGCGGACTATATTTGATGGTTAAATAATCTTCGTGGGAGATTGAATCCCAGCTCGTCCCTGTAACGTATACGTTACCCTCATGGTCCAGTGCCAGGGCTTTTGCATCATCCCAGCCATTACTGGGACCGTTGTAAAGTGCAACCCATTCCTCCTTGCCCTGGGAATTGTACTTAATGGTTACGTAATCATGGTTGTCGTTTTGACTTGTGCTCATGCCTGTAACGTACACGTTGCCAGAAGGGTCAACGGCTATCGCTCTTGCGCCATCCCCCCCGTTTCCGCTCCCGTTGTATAATGCTACCCATTGCTCTTCGCCTTGAGTATTATACTTGATGGTCGCGAAGTCAAAGTTTGCCTCAGGGTTCACACTCATGCCTGTCACATAAACATTGCCTTGCGCATCCAGGGTTAATGCTGTTACTAAATCCCAACCGTTTCTGGGTCCATCGTAACGTGCAACCCATTCCTCCTTCACCTTTGCGCACGCTAAACCAGAGACGACGGTGATTAAGAATATGAGGTACTTTCCGGTTCTCACCATTCCTCCTTAGATTATTTACTGAATCTACACGAGAAACGCCTGTTGTCAAGCAAAAAGTAAACTGATTGTTCTATTGGGGACAAGCAGTTTCGATAGTACGAGTAAGCGCTAAACTTGGATAAGTAACGTTAAAAGGTAAACAACTTGACCTAAATTTTTAGGAAAAAACTCTTTAATAACTGTGTCACATGTGTGCCGGGTTTTCAGCACAAAGCGTGAAATTCATGGCTCTTTTTCCGTCGAACTCCGTTTCTAATCCAACGGTCGTGGGTTCACCTACCAGCGTTCGCAACAACACTTGGTATCGGAGTCTCCACCCGAATACAACGTATTCGAGTAGAGTAAGCTACCAGCTCAGCCCGAACCACACCCCGATGCCTGCGAACAAACGTACGTCCCAGTCGTCGGCAAAATAACTTAAATCAACACCGCCTTCACCGAAGAAGTGCGAGTATCTCGAGACAACGTAAGCTGCGCCGCCACCTAAGGTAATCCAAACCTGGGAAGAGGTGATGTCTCCGATATCGCTTATTATGGATGTAACGCCTATGCCCAGTCCTCCGAAGCCATAAGGACGCCAATCCCGATAGCTTCCCATGAATACACCCTCGATCGGCGAACCCATGTTCAGACCCAGATAGTTCGAGTTTTCGTAGGCGGTAAGTTCAAGGATGTTCGTTCGCACCCAGATTTGATTCTTGTAAAGGTTCAGCATCGCCTCGCCCTGGAAGCTGACCGGATAAAGGGACTCGTCGCCTTCAAAGAACCCCACCGAAAGCTTGGGACCGAGCATCAAGGGAAAGGTTTTCTTGCTTCTACGCGCCGCATCCATTGATAAGGGACATAGGATCGCGGCAATAACAACGATAAGTGCAATGCGTTTCATAAGCTCCTCCATGTTTAAGGCCACAAAAAAGATGGCCGGTCATTCACACCGGCCATCATACTAATGGAAGAGGGATTAGTCAAGCCTTAGGGTCGTAAACCCCGGCCAGGCGATTTATCTTTCAGGGGCAGGGAACCTCTCTCCTCTTCCTGAGCCGTGACCTGAACCTTCAGGACCACGGCGTCCGGCATGACGAAGGCTCTCCATCTTCTCGATCTGCTCGTCCGTGAGTATCTTGCGTGCGGCAAAGTATGTATCAACCTGAGCCAGTTTGAGATCGGTTCTGAGCGAACCTATCTCGCGTACCTTTGCCTTGATCTTGGACTCGTTAGGTTCGTCGGCATCCATGAGCTTTTTAAGTTCAAGCTGCTCGCGCTCAATCTTCTGCTTTATCTCAAGCACCTTTTCCTGATGGGAGTAGCAAAGCTCCTTGAGCTTATCCTGCTGGACTTCGGTAAGGTTGAGTTCCTCCGCCGCCTGCGGGGTGAGGAGCAATCTAAGGCGCAAACCACCGAAGTGCCCCGGACCTCCATGCTGGCCGCGCGGCGCCCCGAAAAGACCGGCCAGGATTAAGGGCAGTGCTGCCGCTATTCTAAGCATACTATTCCTCCTTAATTAAAGGATTGATTCGTAACTGTTGGACACCAACACATCAAAAAGGTTTAATCGGCCTTGACAGCCTGGCTGCACCGGCTATGCTTAACAGATGCCAATTCTTATGCTTGCTCTATGCGGGGTGATGGACACGTTAGAATTACCGGAACCTGCCGCGGCTATCTTTACGACAACCGAGGGCAAGCTCGGGTATCTTTCAAGAGCCGGTGAGGAGATATTGATCAAGGAAGAAGGCTGGGAAAAATTCCCCCTGCCCGAACGCTTCCTTTTGACAGAAAGGATTCTTGTAAAAGGAACCCTCTGTTACATCCTTGCAGGGCGCACCCTGAGGCTTTTTGATCTGCGCACCTCGCGCAAAGCAGTGATCGCCGAGGACGTCGACGATGCTGCCATCAACCGCTACGGAGAATTATGGGTTCTCTCCGAGTTCACCCTGCGGCGGCTGTCTCCTCTGGGAAGGGAACTGGAGGTACGTAAACTCAAAACCATCCCTCGATCAATATGGATGCTGAAAGACAGCCTTTATCTGGCAGATAAGGAAATACCGCCGCTCGATGAGGGGTTAAGGCAGGGGTTAAATGAAGCTGGGGTATCCACTGAAGGACTCACATCTTCCCGCATAACTTTGTACAACGGATACCTTTACGTGCTGCTGGATTCAAGGAGGGTGTTACGGGTGTTACGGGTCTTACGGGTGTTACGGGTGTTACGGGTCTCGACGCCTGAGGGTTAGCCGCGCAAGGATGGGATTGATACTTCTACTGTTGTCCTCGATTCTTACCCCCCATGACGAAACCCTTGTTCTTGAGCCGGGACGAAGCGAGTATCCATTGATCTATCCCTCTGTGGTGGAAGGGACGTTTAAGATCGACTCCATAGACACGGCGTATGAGATAAGGGATGGGACGCTTTACCTTGAGGCACCACCTGCTGAGACCTTGATAGTGAAGGCCCGCTACATGAGCCTTGCAGATACCGCTCTGGCTCCGGTAGGAATCCACGAGCCAACTACCAAAACCCGCTTCCTATCCGACTCGGTTTCAAGAAGACCACCGGTGCAAACACGGGAGGCTTTGGAGGTGCACGGATTAAAGACCTTTTCAATATCGGTAAACGAGGGAGGCGTGAGCAACCTTGACCAGGGGCTTTCGGTCGACGTGTCAGGCGAGCTCTCTGGCGTTGACGTCCAAGCCTGCATTACCGACGAGGAGGGAGCTTTTGTGCCCGAAGGCACGACCGAACGCATCGAGGAGTTCGACAGGATCGCGATAGGGCTTTCTCAGGATCAATGGCAGCTTAATATGGGCGATCTTGACCTTGTCCATCTCCTGCAAGGCTACGGTGTGATCGAGCGAAGATTGCAGGGCGCAACAGGAGAGGTTTCGTTTAACAGATTCAAAACAGCGGGCGCGTTCGGCATAGACGGTTCAAAACAGGGACGTGAAGTATTAAAAACCGAAGACGGCAAGCAGGGACCTTATTTTATAGGCTCAAGGGATTCGGATCAGCCCGTAACACCGGGGAGCGAACGGGTGTACCTGGACGGCAAGCTCATGGAGAGGGGTATCAAAAAGGACTACGTGATAGACTACTCAACGGGCGAGATAACCTTCACGAACTATCGAAGGATAGATGCGACGTCAAGGCTTGAGGCGGATTACAACTATTCAGGCATGGACTACAGCTCGAACAACGAGCTTGCAGGATTCAACACAGGGCCTTTCGAGGGGCTTTTCTATCGTGAGGCGGATTCCCGAATACATCTTTTTCACTCCTGGTCGCAAGAGCAGCAGGCGGTATTGGATACCGCGAAAGGCGGCGAGGCGATACTGCCTGGCGGACGCTATGTCGGCGAAAACAAGGGAAGCTATGTGATCGAGGACGATCACTACGTATGGGCTGGGCCGGGTGCAGGCGATTATGAGGTGAGCTTCCGCAGGGTCGAGGCAGACGGGGACTACGCGCTCGATCCTGATTCAGGCTTCTTCCGCTACATTGGACCGGATGCGGGTGACTACCGGGCCGAGATACTCACCACCCTGCCCTCGCGCGAGGAGGCGGTATTCCTATCCCTTGATAAAGACATAGGACCTTTGAATCTTTCCGTCTCCACCATAGGATCACGCCGGACACCGAATCTTTACAACGAAACTAATATGCTCTTCGGCCATGCGCACAGGGTAAAGACAGGATTCGAAACCGAGCGCTTGCAGGTAGAGCTTGACCATAGATTACAGACCCCTGAGGTCTGGATTCCAGCAGACGGTGATGACGCAGAAGCTGCAGATCGTTGGAACCGCGACTCGCTGCCTCGAAGTTTTAACGCACAGAGCCTTGGTGTTACGGTGATTCGAGAGTCCTTAACACTAGGGGCCCAGGGCGGGCATCTTTGGACAGAAGAACACGAGTTCAGGGCAGGGCTGACATCAACCGCGCCCTTCTTTGATCTCTCGGCGAACTGGCTAAAAGAACGGCAGAGAGCGCGTGCCAACCTTTATCCGCGCATAGGCATATTTATCCCGCTTGCAGGACTGGGGTTCGAGAACTATACCCTGGACACTGCTGATACCAGGAACATCGAGCCTCTTTTAGGCCTTACGGTCTCGCCTCTAAATGAGTTGACCATAAAGACAACCGTTTCAAGACGCATCGCTCAAAGGAAGAATGAAGACTGGCAGGATACCCTTTACTACGACCGGCTCGGTATCGGCGGTGATTGGGGGGGTAAAAAACTTGCCTTATCGGCCAACACCGGGATAGAGAGGATATCCTACCTGGACACCCTGGTGGGTGGGGGCTGGCAGGCGTTCTACGCAGACATCTATACCGACTACACCCCATCCTCACGCATCCGGCTTTACGCCGACCTCGCGCAGCATACCACACGCACCACTTCCGAGATCGTAGAGTACGTGCCTGTCGAGCCGGGCACAGGAGACTACGCAAGGGACCCGGAAACAGGCGAGTATATACCTGATGAGTATGGGAACTACAAAAAGACAGTAAGAATCGAGGAAGGGGTAACGCCTGAGATCGAGCGCAGTGCGAATCTAGGCGCGAATTTAAACTTTGATCTCGCAAGGCTCTGGAGTGCGCTGTCCTACCAGGAATCGCCTGCATCGAACTCCCTTATCGCATCAGGAAGGATCACGCTCCTCCCCAGGGAAACGATACTCAACGTTATCGTTGAACCCAACTACCGCAACCAGCGCTTCCCTTCATGGGGCTGGACCGACGAAACCCTGGAAGCCTGGGGCAGCCGCATCGAGTTACGCTCGCGCGTTCATCCCGATTATCTCGTGAGGATCGAGGGTTCCTACGATGCAGAGAACAGGCACAGGGGCCAGCAGCCGCTGCGGTCGCGCGAGGAGACAGCGGTAAGCCTCTCCCCTATCATAGACCTGTGGTTGAAGATCGAGCCCGAGATCGGCTTCGGCACGCTCACCGCAGAGGAGCCTTTGTACTACCCTGATCTGGGCGGGATAGTTATACGTCGGATATGGGCGGGCGCCGATCTCCAGAAGAGGTTCGGGGAGTTGAAGTTGACCGCAGGCGTCCTACTGACCCAGCGTCAGGCGAACGTTGCAAATCTCCCCTACCTTATATCCCGCGACGACCCGCCTGGCTTGCACCCTTCGTGGACCGCGGGTGCGGAGCGATCCTTGGGCAAAGGACTTTCCCTTCGGGCAAAGTATGAGGGCAACCTCTACCCTGACGAGCGCGGCCTCGAGAATGAATTCGAGCTTTCAGCCGGGATGTACTTCTGATCTTTGTCACCACAAACCCAAAAAGCACAATGTTTCATCTTGTTCTAGCAATCGCGTCAGCAGATCTTTTTCATTCCTTCTGTCAACTTCCGATAATGCTCGTGAGTGATATTCCGAAAAGCGCTTTGACCCTTTGCGAAGTTTTCGAGTCCCTTGACTCCGCGTATCCGGTTCAACGGTATTGGTGGCTCGAAGAAACGGAGTGTGCTGGGCTCGAATACGTTAGTAAACGGGAAATCTGGTTCCGTGTCATTGCTTTTCACCTCCTTTATCTCAACCTCTACCGTTATCCCCTGCCGCCTAACGTAAAGCATCAGTTTCCGGCCAGGACCATCTAACTCCTTGTATCGATCCGGCGTGTTCCATCGGGTGGAAAACTCACCTGTCTTCAACTCGGTCAGATAGCTATCCGGATAGACCCCAGACTTTTCCCCGAACTGGATTGTCTGGATGATTCCGGCGTAGTCTTCCTCAAAAACCTTATCATGTATTCGCTCACGGAACTGGACCACAAGTTTTGAAAAGACGCTCGGCGGCTTATTCTTGACAAAATCCTCCAGGAAATCGTAGACGGCTCTCCATGCAAGGTGTCGAATGCGAGGGTCTTTCGAGACGAACTGGTTGATGTAACTGCTGTTGCTATCGTCCGGTGTGAGAAGCAATAACCTTTTCAATTTCTTAGGGCTACCGGAAAGGCTTTTTAAATGGGCATCAATTTGATCACTGCGGAGGGACCCAGATACAATCTTGCTCTCAATCCAGATACGGCAGTCCTCGCCAGCCAGTTCTGCGTCTGCCGTTCCACCGGTTTCTTTTTCTTGTAGAACACGAAACTTATTGACTTCTCCAGTCAGAACAAGGTCGGGTATGATGCTGAGAAAGTCGGTAACGAACTGTGGGTTATCAAGCCGAGACAGCTTTAGGAGAGAGATCAATCCGTTCGTGAACTGGTTTTCCTTCTGTTTGTAGTATGTGAAGATGTTCACTTTATTCATAACTGTAATGTAATCAAAAAAAAGGTGGATGTCAAGGGGTTTAATTTCTATCGTACAGGATTGGCCGGTGTGTAGGAATTTTGGACAGAGATTGACTATTGAGATTTTACTGGGTCGAATCCGGCAGGACAAGCTCTTTTAGGCCGGAGTGTTTCAGTTCGGCAAAGGCGCGGTTGCCCTTGAGGTAGACGTTGGTTACCGGCTCGGGCAGCTGCGAGGCTTTGAGGATTTCTATCCAGGTTCTCTGGCTTAATGTAAAAACGAGGACGCTGTCCGCTTTGGCAACTATCCCGTCAGGACGGCGGTCGCGGTTGAGATCGTGGATGGAGTAGGTAAGCTGCCGGGTGGACTGCTCGGCAATCACCCAGGCTCCGTAGTCTTCGAGAAACGATCTGAACCGATCGGCCTCGGCACGGGTGCGGAAGAACCCGACCCTGAATCTGGTCAACCCGCCTTCCTCGACATAATAGTAAGGAAGCCCTTGCCGGGCCAGGTTCTCCATGAGCGGACCGAAGCTCATGGGATTAGAAAAGGCTCCGACCTGAAGTGAAAAGGCCTGGCCCTCGGTTATCCTGACCGACTGCACAAGGTAGCCTCTGGTCTTTGGGCTTGCCCCGGGAATGGCCAGCTTATCGCCGCAGACAAACAAGGGCTTGCCGAAGAAGGGGTAGACCGAGGAGTGTGTGTTACGGGTGTTACGGGTGTTACGGGTGTTACGGGGGCAAGAAGCATTGAAGGTATCCGCGGGTATGAGTGCAGGCAGGCTGAAGGTCATTAGATTATTGCCCGCAAGCACGGTCGCAAAGCCCTCGGAATCAATCGCTGATAGCCTTCGGATGCCGGCAATGGTGCTACGGGCAAGAACGGTTGCAGACAAAGGGTCTACGAGCAACAGTTCGGCAGGTGTCGCGGCAAGCACCTTGCCCTGCCAGGCAGAGACGCGTGTCGGTTCTGAGCCGAGATTGATGGATGCAGATTTCTTGGTGGAAAGCGAGAAGAAACGCAGCCCTGCAGAGTCTCGATCAACAAGGGTCGAACCGACGAAAAAGGGATAGCGGGGCGTCCAGGGAAGCTTCACGTCGGCGATCTTTTTGGTGTTTGGATTGTAGGTGAACGCATTAAGCCCCTGTGAGGGAATAAAGAGCAACTCGCCTCGCGGCAGCAGGAACATAGAAGAAGCCAATCGAGGCAGCCCGTAGGTGTAAAGAAGGTTCATCTTTGCAGCCGAGCCTTGAACCACGCTTAAGGCATCCGCGCCGAGAAGATATATACGATCGCCTGCGCCGACCAATGCAGAGCTGTAGGCCCGATCCAGGCGAAAGGCCGTCGAGACCTGTTCATTGACGGTATCTACGGCAAAAAGCGCCTGGGAGGTAAGAACGTAGGGACGCGAACCAACGAGTATGGTAACCGGGATTCCAAAAAGCGGAACCCTTCTTGAGCCTTCAGTGGTTACGATCCTGAGATCGGTCTTATCCAGAAGATAAGCCTTTCGGCCATGCTCGACGTAGGAGACAGCAAGTATGGTGGATGCAAGGAGCGCTAAGGAAGCGAGTAGTCTCACCGCTCCCCAAGGGCCATGAGGGTTATGCGAACGATAAGCTCGTCGTATGAGATGCCTGCCACCTTGGCCTCTGCTGGAAGATCGCTCACGTCGGTGAGACCGGGAATGGTGTTGGCCTCAAGCAGGTAGGGATGGGAGTTTTCTGCAAGCATGAAGTCAACCCTTCCGAAGTGCCTTGCGCCTATGGATCGGAAGGCGCGCAACGCCAGCTCCTGGGTGAGCCTGGTTTGCTCCGGGTCCATGCGGGCAGGACAGATGAACTGTGTTGCACCTTTCGTGTACTTGGCCTGATAGTCGTAGAACTCCTGGGTCTTGGGAACGAGCTCGAGCAAAGGCAGGACCTTATCGCCAAGGATGCCTGCGGTTCCGGTCACGCCTGATATGAACTCTTCAAGAAGTACGTCACCGAACTCTGCCTGAACGCGTCTGGTCTGCTCAAGCAGCGCAAGCTCCTCGTGAATGATGTGCACGCCGACGCTTGAGCCCTCGAACCGCGGCTTGACTATCACCGGGAAGCCGAACTCCGCCGCCGCCTTTTGAGCCGCCGGTACGTGGTCTGCATCTCCTGGAAGTGGAATAAATCGGGGGGTAGGTATGTCGTTGCGTGCGAAAACCCACTTCGAGACCCACTTGTCTATACCGATCGCCGAGGCCTCGACCCCTGAGCCGGTGTAAGGTATGCCTGCAACCTCCGCGAACCCCTGGAAGGAACCGTCCTCGCCCGGCTTTCCGTGCAGAGCGATGAAGATAACGTCCGGTTTCTCCTTTAAGAGTTTTGGCAGATCGTCGGGCGAGACGAGATCGAAGCTCACCGCCTCTACACCCTGACGTCTGAGCGCCTCGAACACGTTGCGGCCGGAAAGGAGCGATATCTCACGCTCCGAGGACCAGCCTCCGGAAACCACCACCACCCGCTTATCTTTCAGGGGTTCGGTTAATTTCTTATCCACCAATCCTCCTTTTCGCTAGAAGCGAAAAGTTCGGAACCAGATACCTCGAATCTGTAAATCCTGGTTCGACATCTATCTTTTTTATCCTCCTTTTCGCTAGAAGCGAAAAGATCGGAGTCCACCTAAACCCTATATTAAACTCAAATGAACCTTGCAGAGCCATCACGCAACCTCACCTACTCTTCCCCGCTTCTGCCGCCGCCCTTGTTTTTTATAACCCCCAGTTGTTGCGATCTTTGCTCGCAGAGCGAGCAAAGGAGCATATCTAACCATACTTCGGGTAGCAGCATTTTTTGTACTTCTTTCCCGACCCGCACGGACAAGGGTCGTTGCGACCTATTTTTTTCTTTACCTTGACCGGTTTCTGCCTGCCATGAGCGGAACCGGCCTCGGGATTAGAGGATGCACCGGCTACTGCGGAGGAAGCACTTTCCTGATAGGCATGCACCGGGGCCTGCCGCCTGACCGGAGTCTGCCTGAGCTGGGCCCGAAACAGAAGCTTGGTGATCTCGCGCTGCAGGGACCTCACCATCTCCTCGTACTTGGTGTACGCCTCCCTCTTGTACTCGATGATGGGGTCCTTCTGCCCGTAGCCGCGCAGGCCTATGCCGCGCTTAAGTTCGTCCATCTCCCGCAGGTGATCGCGCCAGTGCCGGTCAATACCGGTCAGAAGGACCAGGCTCTGAAGTTCTCCGAACTGCTCCTCGCCAAGCGTTTCACGGCGTATCTTAAACGCCTCATCCGCCCGATCGTTAAGCATCCCGATAAGCTCTTCGAGCTTGACCTTTGCTCGCTCCTCTAAAGGCGGCATCTCAAAGTCAAGCATGAAGTAGCTCACGAACTCCACCTCTAACCCTTCCCAGTCCCATTCATCACCGCCGTGGCCCGCGCAATGAGCATCCACTATCGAGCTGATTACCTCGCCGAAATAAAACCGGCATAACCCGTCGAGGTCCTGTCCTGCAAGGATCTCATCACGGGTGGCATATATCTCCTCGCGCTGCCGGTTCATCACGTCGTCGTACTCCAGAAGCCGCCTTCGCATCTCGAAGTTGTTCTGTTCTACACGCTTCTGCGCATTCTCGATGGCGCGGGTGACAAGAGGCGATGAGATAGGCTCCATCTCCTTGCCGCCGAACCGCTCGATAACCTGATTCATGCGGTCGGCGCCGAAGATTCTTAAAAGATCGTCTTCAAGGCTTAAAAAGAAGCTGGAGGCGCCCGGATCGCCCTGGCGTCCTGAGCGTCCGCGAAGCTGGTTGTCTATCCTTCGGGATTCGTGGCGCTCGGTTCCGAGAATGATGAGTCCGCGGGGGAAATCCTCCTGGCATTCTTTGGAACGCTTGAAACGCTCTATCTCGGCGTCGCTATTGGCCTCCTCTACATTGCATCGGCTGGGGATTTCGAGCACCTGGGGTGCAAGCTTGATGTCGGTCCCGCGGCCGGCCATGTTGGTGGCTATGGTTACCTTATGCGTCTGTCCTGCCTCGCGCACTATCTCCGCTTCCTTCTGGTGATGTTTGGCGTTTAGAACGTTATGGTTGATGCCTTCACGCTTGAGCATACGCGCGAGGGTTTCGGAGACGTCTACCGAAGTGGTGCCCACGAGAATCGGCCTGCCGGTCTGGTGCAACTCCTCGATCTCCTCTATAACCGCCTTGTACTTCTCGGCGCGTGTCTTGTAGACGACGTCCGTGTAGTCAATCCGGCGAACCGGCTTGTTGGTAGGGATCCCCATCACCTCAAGCTTGTAGATGTTCCAGAACTCCCCCGCCTCTGTTAAAGCGGTGCCAGTCATTCCGGCGAGCTTTTCGTACATGCGGAAGTAATTCTGGTGGGTTATTGTGGCAACGGTCTGGCTCTCCTCCTGGACCCTGACCCCTTCCTTGGCCTCAAGCGCCTCGTGCAGGCCGTCGGAGTAGCGCCGGCCCGGCTGGGGACGACCGGTAAAGGGATCAACGATTATGACCTTGCCATCGGCAACGATGTAATCTTCGTCGCGGTTGAACAGAACGTAGGCCTTGAGAAGAGCGTGGTGATTGTTGAGCATCTCGCTCCTTTGGGCGTACTCATTGTATAGCTCTTCCTTTGCCTTGAGCTTCTGTTTGGGGTTAAGGTCTGCACGCTTATCTATCTCAGCAAGTCCTGTGGAGAGATCGGGCAGGGTAAAGGCCTCCGGGTCCCTTGGATTCAAGAGACTACGCCCCTTCTCGTTCAGCTCAACCGCACGCATGTGCTCGTCGTAGGTAAAGTAGTTCTCGGCGTCAAGTTCGTGAACCTTCTTGTCTCGCATGAGTGAATTCTCAACACCCTCAACGAGCCGCATCATCGGCCCTTCCTTAAGGATTCTCAGAAGTCTCTTGTGCTTCGGGGTGGAGCGTTTGACCATCAGCAGGAGCCGGGCGGCATCCATCTCTTTTTCTTCTTCGATGAGCCTTTCCCCCTCGGAGACACGTTCGTTGGAAAGCCGCTGCTGGGCTCCGAACAGCTTCGCCACGTCCGGCTTGTAACGCATGTATCCGCGGTCTACGTACTCGGTTGGGCCGGAGATTATGAGTGGGGTTCGCGCCTCGTCTATCAAAACCGAGTCAACCTCGTCAACGATCGCGTAAGCATGAGAACGCTGCACCTTTTGTTCAAGCGAGTGCACCATGTTGTCTCTAAGGTAGTCGAACCCGAACTCGTTGTTCGTTCCGTAGGCGATGTCGCAAGCATACATAGGCTGCCGCTCGGCAGGGCTCATGCCTGTCTGGATAACGCCGATCGAAAGACCGAGGTAGGTATAGATAGGTCCCATCCACTCCCGGTCGCGTGCCGCAAGGTAGTCGTTGACGGTGACGAGGTGAGCGCCGCGGCCCATGAGCGCGTTGAGATACAAAGGCATGGTGGCAACCAGGGTCTTACCCTCGCCTGTACGCATCTCGGCGATCCTGCCCTCGTGAAGCACCACCGCGCCTATCACCTGAACGTTGAATGGAAACATGTCCCAGGTGGTCTCGAACCCGCGAACGTCCCAGATGTTACCCAGGAGCAGGTAGCACGCCTCGCGCACCATGCTGAAAGCCTCGACCATAATCAGCTCAAGTGCGGCGTTGGTCTTGCTCTTCCAGAACTCCTTGCGCTCGCCCTCGTCTACCTTCTTGACTTCCGCTTCGATCTCCCTGGCCCTTTCTGAGAACCTCTTCTGCCACGCCCTGGTGCGCGCCACCAACGCCGGACGAACCCTTTCCTGAAAAATCTTCTTGGCCTCAAGCCACTTTCCAGAAGCACCCTTCTCCTTGGCCTCCAACTCCTCGCGAAGCTCCTTGTATAAAGGTCTTGCCACCTTCTCCTCGAGATGCTCGCAGAGCCAGTCGTCGCCTGCGCCTGCCCAGGAATTCTGTTTTCTTATTTCGCTTTCTATACCCCAGTAGATCACTCGCCAGTCGAACTCCGGCGGCTCGCCCTTCTCACCGTCGGCAAACCACTGCGCCGCCTTATCTTCCGCCTCGCGGAGTTTCTTACCTCGTTCTGGATCGTCAGGAGAAATATCAGAAACAAGCTCTGCCCAGCGGCGCTCGAACTCAGCCGATTGCCTGACGATCTCCTCCACACTCATTCCTGCCAGATGAGTGATGGGAGGCGGATCGGACGGGTCCGCCGACCCGTAATCATGCAAAGCGATCAGGATGTCGTTGACCTCCTCGACTATCGGTTGCATCCGGCGTATCTCACGATCCTGCTTGGTCCCGAATATCTTCTGCAAAACGTTAGCCATACTATCTCTATTATGTAGGGATTTAACCCGATGTCAACCCGTAACACAACCCGTAACACAACCCGTAACACAACCCGTAACACGCCCGTAACACGCCCGTAACCCGCCCGTAACACGCCCGTAACACGCCCGTAACACGCCCGTAACACGCCCGTAACACGCCCGTAACACGCCCCGTACCCTTGAGGGGGCATTTCCATTATTACTGGAGCTGCGCTCGACTCATTAAGGAAATAACACACCCCATAGCCATTTCAAGTCTGTGTTCATACTCCAAGCCGATTTGCCGGCTCCTTGCGATCTTTTGCCCTCCAGGCAAAAGGAGCAATAAAGCATTAGTTGACAATCCATCCTCCCCGAATAGACTCATCCATGATGCGCAGACTGCTGCTGATCCCTCCCTTGGCTTTAACGATGCTTCTTTTCTGCAAATCCGAGCCGCCTAAAGTTGTGCTGCACAACGCCTGCTCAGGCTACACAAAACTGCGAAAAATCTCCTTCCCGACTGAGCATACGAAAACCCTGCTCGATTCACTGGGATTGCCCAACTCACTTGGGGAGCCGGACAGGTCAGCGGCCTATCAGATAGATACGCGCATCTGCGTCCACCCCAGGGACAAAAGGCGGCTCAAGGCGCTTGATTCCATCTTTCCCCAGGCCGAGATTGTTGAGGGCGAGGAAAGGGGAGTAATTCATATATGGTCCGGCATCAATGCACTTAGCTTCGATTCGGTACCCTTCTCGCGCCGGATACTGGTTCTTAACGGAACCGGAAAGCCAGGTCTGGCCCGCGACGTCGCCTACCGGTTCAGAATCAAATTCGGCCTTTTTCCGCTCCAGCCCCAGACCGCGGACGCAGATACCTTCTCCAAGACCGTCCTCTACTGCCCACCCAAGGATGTACATCTGGCCAAAAGGCTCATTAACTACCTGAGAACGGGTAAGGTTGAGGTGCGAACCAATCTTGTGGACATGATCCTGGTGCTTGGCGCGGATATGCTGAATCCAACCGCAAAGGCTAAGCACTCCAGTGGTATCTCGATCGTCGTGAAGAAGTCGCTGTTTACGCTTTTCGTCTACAAAAATGGAGCCATGATAGAGAAATATCCGGTAGCTTTAGGTAAGAATAAGGGCGACAAGCAGAAGGTGGGCGACAACCGCACGCCTCTAGGGAATTTTACGATCACCTCGATCGAGGATTCGCACGACTGGGAGCACGATTTCGGCGACGATACGTTGGGGCCGATAAAGGGCGCTTACGGCCCCTGGTTCTTAAGATTGTCGACTTTGGCGTCTGAGACAAAATCTGGGAACCAGTGGAAGGGCATCGCCATCCACGGCACCCATGATGAGGCTTCGATAGGCACCAGAGCTTCTGAAGGCTGCATCCGCATGCGAAATGAGGACGTGGACTCGCTTAAACGTATGGTACGGGTTGGGACACCAGTGCGGATAGAGAAGTAACCCGTAAAAGAATTCAACCACAGAGAACACAGAGAGCGGTAGGGGCACGGCATGCCGTGCCCCTACCGGTGGTGAATAGCAAGGTCACGGAGAATACCCTCATCGTGCCCCATTCGGGCATTAGGTCCGCCCGAATATTATGGCTCGGGCCGACTTACGCGAAGCGGCGTTTATCGCCAAAAGTCGGCCCCTACGGATTTGACATCACACCTTTTTTATATTATAATCTAATTACTATGAGAACAAACCTAAATTCACAAAATGCTCGGAGCCGTAAGGATTCGACCAACCCTAACCCGATAGAACTTAAGGAGCTACCATCTTCTTCCACTGAAGCTCATTGGATTAGAAAAGCGCTGAAGGAAGAACCCTTCAATAGAATACTGAAGGAATTCAATCGATACATTGGTGAGAACATCCACTACTTTATTCTAGGAGGCTTCATTAGAGATGTGTTGATCAGAAATATTCTATCTATCGAAGTAAAGAGACACGATTTAGACATTGTAGTAGACCTTGATGAAGAACTATATCTTAAAATCAGTCAATTGTCCGGGAAGTTATCCAGAACACCGTTTGGTGGTTTTCGTTGGTTTCCAATCAATAGTCCGATATATGTAGACATATGGTCAATAGCAAATAATTATAACGTAAAACGTTTTGGCTTACGACCAGATATTTCCAATGTGCTGAGGGGGGTACCTTTTAATTTAGGAAGAATCTGTTTTGATATGCGTAAACATAATATTTTTGACGGAGGTTGTTTAGAAGGAATCAAGTCTCAACAAATATTATATAATCCACAACAAGAATACTTACCTCACATCCAGGCAGTTCGAGCAATAGGCTTGTACCGTAAAACAGGGTTTTCATTCGATGCGTCGGTATACCAATTACTTCGCAGGAAGGATTGGCAAACCAAAAAAAAGAATGCCGAAAGGTATTTGATTTCAAATCTTAAGTCGTCAAGAGACGTGACGAAAACATTCTCTATACTTAATAGGATGGTTTAAGGACTTACAATGAAGAAAAATGGAACTACTGCTGAGTTAGAAAACACCGAGGAGCAACCTAAAGGGAAAAACTTCAGCTACAATTTGTCAGAGAGGCTTTTAGAGAAAGACCTTGAAGGAATGTTTAAAAACCATAGCGATACGGGGTTTATTTTCGACAAGGTTCTTAAATTACTGATCACAGTAGAAAGCATTCCCTTTTTAACTATCGCTGTTCTATTATCTAGTGAAGCCATGCCGATAAATGCTTTATCTGACCTTAGAGCCTTACCCCCAATTGTAAGCATGGTTTTGCTTTTTAGCAGTATTCTGGGACTATTGGGTATTCAAGTGATGATTCACACTCGACTCGACATTTTGATGTATGCTAGAGCTATCAATCGATTTAGGGAACATTATGTGAAGACATTGAAAAAGAATGGGATATCCTTTGAACCGGTTTTGCCGATTACGATTGAGGCACCGATAGATTTTGAACCTATTAGACCAACAGGTATACTGGTAATTGCATTTTCCATCATCAATGCAACCTATCTATCTATTGCCATTGGTAACTTTATCAAGGGTATCTGTAATGAAGGGCTTATCGTAACGGGTGTAGTCATTGCGGCATTAAACTATATAGCCTATTACTTAATCACTAAAAGAAAAGCAGTGCCAGGCGACCGGAGAAAGTTATATTAGATCAGATAGAAACAAATTCACCATATTTTACCTACACGTTATTTTCAAGATTACACACATAGTTATGAACATTTAGGTTTGCTCAACCATTAGCGAAATCCTCGATGCTGGAAAGAGTCATAATCTGCATCATTCACGCCTCGTGTCGTCATATGCGGATAAAAAACTCCTAAACCCAAGCCTTCGACTTGGGTACCTTCTGTCCACCTTTTGACCAGCTTTTTTTACCCCACAAGATCGCTTCGCAGTTACTCCGCGAGCGTCGTCATTTCATGTCGCGGGGACCCCGAATTATGTCCATCTTTTGTCCACCTTTTGTCCAGCATTTGACCATCTTTTGTCCCATTTTTGACCAGCTTTTTTTCACCCCACAAGACCGCTTCGCGCTCTTGCGGGGACCCCATTCTTTCATCCTGAGGCAGCTTCTCAAAGTTCATTGCCGACTACCTAATTCATCGATTTTGACCCAATTAGTTTAAGATTGTTAAAGTAGGACTTGACAAAGTTCAAAAATTCACTATAATTAGCCTATGACTGAAAAGAAACTCATCGGACGCTGCCCGGTCTGCAACGGAAGTCTTTATATTTCGGAACTTAGCTGTCGCGACTGCGAGATAAAGATTCGTGGGGAGTTCGAAGTTCCTATATTCGCGCGGCTTACAGACGAGGAGCGCGAGTTTTTGATGATCTTCCTGCGCTCCAGGGGCAGCTTAAGGGACGTACAAAGGGAACTTGCGCTCTCCTACCCTACGGTGCGTTCGCGGCTGGACGCATTGCTGGCCAAGATGGGGATCGTAACCTCAAGAGCCTCCCATGAAGAGATAAGTGACGTACTTGATAAACTTGAAGCAGGCGAGCTCTCCGCAGAGGACGCGGTAAAGCTCATCAAAAAAGAAGAGTCAGAAGAATAAAGGAGGAAGACGTGAGTAAAAGCAAGCCGATCATTAAAAGAATAAAACCCGACGATCAGTTTTTGAAGAATCTGCTTCGCGGGCTGTTCATAGGCAACTAAAGATTCAAGGAGGCGAAGTGGACGCAAAGGATGTCGAGTTCATGGCGTTCGGCCACCGCGACTAAGGAAACGTAATGGCAGATAGACCCATGAGCAACGTCGGATTCAGGATGATGTCTGCATCCATCAACAGGCGCAATCGGAAGAACCCGCCCGCCGAGATGCTGAAAAAGGCCGGTATCAAGCCCGGATTTCGGGTTCTTGACTACGGGTGCGGTCCGGGCGGACATTCCATCGCCGCAGCCGAGTTGGTAAGCGAACAAGGCAAGATTTACGCCCTGGACATCCATCCACTTGCCGTCAAGAAAATTCAAAAGCTTGCTTCAGACAAGGGTCTTGCTAATATCGAAACCGTCTGCTCCGACTACGCCACCGGCCTGAAATCGGGGAGCTTAGATATGGTTCTTCTGTACGATGTCTTCCACAATCTGAGCAATCCGGATGACGTTCTTTCTGAATTGAACCGCGTATTGAAGCCGAATGGAATCCTATCTTTCAGCGATCACCACATGCAGAAAGATGAGATACTCACACAGATCGAAGGCAGCGGCCTGTTCAAGCTATATGGGCGAAGCGAAAAGACTTATAGTTTCGTGAGATTAAACAAAGGAGGAAGAAATGGAAGAAAGAGAACGAATTCTAAAGCTCCTTGAGGACGGCAAGATAACCGCCGACGGGGCGACCAAACTCCTTAACGCCTTGGGTGAAACCTACCGCTGGGGTCCGAGGCACGTGCCAGGACCTGACCTCGGTGAACGCATCGCGCGCAAGGTGGAGCTTAGTCTCAAGGGACTGCCTGATATGATAGAAAGCAGCATCTGGTTCGCCGGTTCAGGCGAGGAAAAGGAATTAGAGTTTAACCCCAAGGATCGGCTCGTTATAAAGGCCGTATCCGGCGACGTAACCATCAAAGGCGACGACGAGCGCAAGATTCGCATCAAGCTCCGCAACGGACATAAGGTAGCGGAAACCGAAAACGAACTGCTGCTTAAAACCATGTCAGGCGACATCGACATAGAGGTTCCTAAATCCCAGAAGGTGGAGCTAAAAGCAGCCGCTGGTGATGTCTCGGCAAGCAATCTCGCTTCGGAACTGTCAATACGCTGCGGTGGAGGCGACCTGAAGCTTAAGAATATCTCAGGAAGGCTCACCGCAGCCGCAGGCGGCGGCGATGTTGAAGGCAAAGATATCTCAGCTGAACTCGACATTCGAGTGGGCGGCGGCGATATAGACCTTGACCTTTCGGCATGCCGAGGGGTGGGACGCATCGAACTCGGTGGTGGGGATATCAATCTCACAATCCCTGAAAAGGCAAACGTTGAGCTTACTATCCACAGGCCCAAATATGGAGACATCTCAAGCGACTTAGACCTCGAGCCTTCTGACGAAGAGGATGAACTCAAAGCCGTTTTAGGGAAACCTGAAGCGAAACTTTACGTCAAAACAAAGCATGGCGACATAACCATCCGCAAAAGAAGCGTTCGCTCCGACAGCGAACGCAAAAGGAGCAAGAAATGACCGCAGGACTGACCGGACTCCTAGGCATAGGCGCTTGGATAGCTGCTTTGATCCTTGCGGGAGTCCTTGCCAACCTCTATTTTATCACTGCATCAAACAAACGCCCGGTAAAGGTTAAAGTCCAATCTAAAGAACTGAGCAATCAAAGGAGGAAAAGGTGATCCGTGGCATATTCTGGGGACTGGTGGTTGCGTGGATCGGCCTCTGGGTCTGGCTGGGTTCAACCGTAGCGCCGGGGACCTTTGCGTTCCGCTACTCCTGGCCGATAGTCTTTGTGATTCTGGGACTTATGGGAATAGTGGAGCTAATACAAAGAGCGATCAGGAAAACCAGGTACGGAACACGTTTGGGCCGCACAGGCTGGAAGCTATTCTGGGGACTGCTTTTGATGGCCATCGGGTTCGTAATCTGGTTCTCCAACATCGGCCTGCTGGTCCCGAGCTTCGGCACCCTGTGGCCCTTCATTATCGTAGCGGTGGGTGTAGCGATAGTGATTCGTGTCGTAGTCCATTATGCCCGCCGTAAGCCACGAAAAGTTACAGTAATCATAGACAAACTCGAAGACGGTAAGATAGACGTGGACGAAGCGGTCGAAGAGATACGCCGTGGCAAACGCAAAGGGCATCACTGCCATGAGTAGCGAAGCTACCCTGCGCATCCTGAGGATGGTCTCTGAGGGTAAGATAACGGCCGAAGAGGCGGAAAAGCTTTTGGAGGCAATAGAAGGGGCGCATCCTGAGGCGAAAAGTATAACCGTCCTGGTCTTTGAGAAGGGCAAGGAGAAACCCAACGTGAGAATCAACCTTCCCATCTCTCTCGCCAGGTTTGCGATGAACTTCATCCCTGCGAGTGTGCTTGCCAAACAGGAGATCCCTGCCGATACCATCCTAGAGGCGCTGGACGAAGCCCAGCCAGGCAAGGTGTTCGAGGTAAAGGACGAAGAAGGCAAGAAGGTAGAGATTTACCTGCATTGAAGGCAAAGGCGATCATCTATGAACTCGAAGTGATTTGATGAGCTGTAAACTGCCAAGCTTGTTTAAATCAACAGCTTGCTTTGGTAACAGCGATGTTCAGACCTCTTCACGTAAGTAAGAAAGGAAATGCTTTTGTTCGCGGCACAAAACACTATCCTCCCCCTTGACGAGGGCACCACCTCTAGTCAAGGGAGGGGAAGAATTTGTACCCACCGTAAGAACCTGACAAATAACGGTTGTAGTAATCCCTCACGACCTCACCCATCCGCACTTATGGACAATTACTAAAGCTAAAAGGTCTCATTGAAGACTTAAGAAGGCTGGCTTGAAGGTTCCTTTAGACCAAATCCTATTTCGCACCCGGGGCGTCCTGGCAACGCTCTGGGTACTCTTGCTGCTCGTATTCTCCGACCCCTGGATAAGCGTGTGGAGTGCGCTTTTATTTATACCGGGACTCTTAATAAGATTCTGGGCCGCGGGATTCATAGGACCCCAATCGCGCAACCGGCAGATCACAACAGATCATTTAGCCACCCGCGGCCCTTATGCCCTCCTCAGACACCCTTTGTATATAGGTAATGCCTTGTTGGTAGCGGCAGGATTAGTTCTGCTAAGGCCGCATTGGATACTGATTGTGCTGACTTCAGTGGGATTCGTAACGCTTTACGTCCTGATCGCTAAAGCTGAGGAGAAGCATCTTTCTCTGAAGTACGGGAAGGGGTACGACGAATACCGCCAAAGGGTGACGCCTCTCTTCCCCAAGCGATTCGAAGGTCCCTTGTTTGCGAGGTTCAAGCTTTCCTGGGCTCTTCGTGAGTATCAGACGTGGATCGTGGTAGGGCTTTTATATCTTCTTGCGTTCCTGAGGCTTAGCTTTATTCCACAATTCATCTAGCCTTTGTAGGGGCACGGCATACCCTATGGGATGCAGTAAAGTTAGCATCCCAAGGGGCAGGCTCTGCCGTGCCCCTACTCTCTTTGGAGTGCAACAACCGTGCTACACCCCACAAATCTACTTCGTAGTTACTCCGCGAGCGTCGTCATTTCATGTTGCGGGGACCCCGAATGTTGTTACGGCACTCGACGGGAGTACAAAAGCAATGACACGGTCATTGCACGGCATAATTATTCCCCTCCCCCTTGCCCCCTCCACCAGGGAGGGGGAAACCATCGAGCGTCCTGGAGAGGCCATCCCTACATTACAAATCTATTCTGCGTCATCTGCGTACCGAAGTAGAACGACTGCAAGGAGTTCTACCGAAGGGAAACGAGTGAAACGAGTTTCAATCTGTGGATAAAAAAGAGGGCAAGGCGTACCCTATGGGATGCAGTAAAGTTAGCATACCAAGGGGCAGGCTCTGCCTTACCCCTACAATCTGTGAAAATCTGTGTCATCTGTGGTTAAAAATTTCCCTTCTCCTCGGCCTTGATCTCGTCCCACAGCTTATCCAGCTCCTCGATTCCCATCTTGGTCATATCAAGACCCCTCTCTTTAGCTAGACGGCGCACCTCCTCGAACCGGCGCTGGAACTTGGCATTTGAACGCTCAAGCGCCTCCTCTGCGCGAACCCCGATGTGCCGGGCAAGGTTCACTACTGAAAAGAGTATGTCACCAAGCTCGCGCTCCAGATCGTCTGTTTCCTTGCCGATGTGTTCGGTTAACTCTTGGGTTTCTTCTCTGACCTTGGCCAAGGGACCCTGAGTGCTCTCCCAGTCGAACCCCACCCGCGCGGCGCGCTCCTGCATCATCTGGGCGCGCATGAGGGCGGGCAAGGACTTGGGAACCCCTTCGAAGAATCCCGCCTTTCCACTCTTTTCCGCTTCCTTGATGCGCTCCCAGTTGGCAAGAACTTCCGCTTCACCCTCGACCTTCGTTTCCCCGAACACGTGTGGGTGGCGACGGATAAGCTTGGCTTTGGCTATCTCTTCTACCCTATCGTAATCCGTCAGGCCGGCATCCCGTGCGATCTCGATGCCCATGAGAACGATATATAAAAGATCGCCCAGTTCCTCCTCGATCTTGGCTCCGTCCCCTGACTCAAGCGCCTCTGAAAGCTCGTGGGCTTCTTCGATATAGAGATGTTTGATTGAAGAAAGGGTCTGCTTGCGATCCCATGGACACTGGCTGCGCAGCCGCGCAACTATCTCACGAAGATTCATAAATCTCCTTCAGAACAAGTCGGTGGAGTTTCAGAAGAACTCTTAAAACCTGCCGTAGACAGATTAGTGCCGCGGTGTTACGGTGTTAGGGGTGTTACGGGTGTTACGGGTGTTATGGGTGTTACGGTGTTGCGGGTCAGGCGGAAAGCGTACCGAACCGGTTATCTCGAGCTTGAGACGCCGGGATGAGATCAGGGTAGCGTCCAGGCGCTGAAGATGCATGAACGGCAAGTCATCCTGAAGCGCTCTCATGGAGGAATCAACCGCCTCAGGACGCCCTTCAAGGATGAGTAAGAAGGGATAGGCCCGCCATCCGGCGGTATCCTGCGGTTCGCCGAGCTCAAGCTTGGGCGTCCGCGAGAGTGAACCACGGGCAGCGAGACGCTCGGAAAGCTGGGTCTGGATCACGGAAACGATCCCTCGCATACTGTCGAGTTCCGACTCGATCCTTGAAAAGTCCTCCGGCAAACCATTCCAACCCGCTGCCTTGCCCTCAAGCTCTTCAACCTCAGTCACAAGGGCCCGGCGTTCCTCAAGAAAATCCAGGTGCTGCCTTCGGTTTCGGAGTCCAATATACGCACCGCCGGCAATCACCAGGGCAACGAGAACCCCAAAGATAGTGCTTATAAGTGCCTTCATTGTATCTTCAGCAGCACCCGATGCTCAATCAGGCCTTGCCTGGTCCCCTGCGGTTCGCTTTCAATAACCCTCAATAAACCGCTTCGTGAGAGTTCTTCTACGTAGCGAGCCACTTTGACGTTGGATGGACTAAGACATCTGGTGATAACGCTGTCAGGCCCTATACGGCAGGAGAGAAACTTCATGCCCGGTTCAAGTTCGGTGCGCAGGAGCCTTAGGATATCCAGACGCCTCTCCGTATCCTTGCGAGCGTCCTCCATGACAAGCATAAGCTCACTATGACTGTCCTTAAGATCCTTATACCGGATGATCTCAGCCTCCAGGATCTCTAGAGAATCGCGTTTCACCCCAAGCTCACCAATCTCATCCGCCAGGTTGTTGAGGGAATTCCACTGAAGAATAAGACCAATGCCAACGATAAGCGAGGTCCCAAGCAGGATCCCCAGAAAAAGCAGCAGGAACTGTAATGAGGTAAGCTTCTCCGGGCGACGCCTGACCGCAAGATCAATCTGTATCATCACTCCCTCCTCAAAGCACAGGCATAGGCCAAGGGAAATAGCACCCCTTCCCCGGCTTTGCATTCGATCTGGACGCCGTCGAAGGGATCAAACACCTCGCCCGTCAGATCAATGCACTCACCAAGGGCCCGGGCGTTCTCAGGCACAAGTGCCGCCTCACCGGACAAGAGGAAGTGATCCAGCCTGCGTTTGTCCTGGGGAAGGAAGTTGCGCCTGACCTTAAGCTCATCATACCAGAAGCTCAAAACCTCCTCGCTAAGCCTTGCCTCTTTCAGATTTACCCGAGGGATCTCCTGCATAAGGATCGGATTGCCGTGACTTACAACAACAAGGAAACCTCTGCTACGGTCAAGATGCAGGATAATAATATCCTTCTCTCCCCACTTGGAGTGAAGCACCGCGTTCGCAAGCGCAGTCAACGCGGTCTCGATATGGGTAGGGTTTTTGGGGAAGAGCCCGCTTTTGCGCTGGATCACCTCAAGCGGAGCCGCTACTGCAACAATCCAGGTTTGGCTGCCCACGCTGCGCAAAGGATCGAAGCTCAAGACATCGCGGTGCCTGTTATACTCAAGCATGAACTTTGCCTCCCAGGCCACGTTATCTTCGAGCTCGGAGATGTCCACCTTGTCGGAGGCAAAAACCCTGGCGCGCACCCCCTGACCGCACAATGGAAACACAAAGCGGGACACCCTTTCTCGGGAGAAGAACTCCTTAAGCACCTGCCTGATTCGCCTTGGCGAACGGTCATTATCCTCAAGCAGGATACGACCGCAAGCCGCCGGGTTCTCTCCTTTAGGCAGGCGAACCCAACGAATCTCCTCCTCAGAAATATCAATCCCGTAGGTCATGGGCAAAGTATATGAGCCTTGATCAGGATGTCAAGTGTGGTGTCGAGTCTTGCTCTTTTATTGATACTACTGTTAAACCGGCTCGCCAAGACCTTCTTTGAGTATGGGGGTGTTTAGATCAGGCAGATAGACTGGCCCCGCCTGCTTCGCCGTCTGCACACCGAAGTAAATCTTTAAGAATAAACTAACACATACCTGATGATACGTAAAGGATTTGGCATTTCTAAAAAGTTCAATACAATAAAGCAATGAGATGTATAGAGAGTGCAAAAAAGAATCAGGCCAATCCCATTCCTTTCACAAATGTCAACCTGGACGAATAAGTCCAAAGGAGGGTACGATGCCGAGGTACGTAAAAAGAAAAGACAGCGACACATGGCACTGGTGTACTAATTGCTCTAATTATCCGACGGGCTTAAACGTAAATGTAACCTACATAAAACCTACCTACGGCGAACTCTGCGACGAGTGCCAGGCGAAAGAAAAGGAGGGCCGCTGCACAGGATAGCTTCGCACCTCAAAACACGAAACCGTTAAGTGGCTGAGGTTAGTCCGATCTCGTTGCCTGCGGTGAGACGCAAGGTCGACCCTTACTTGTCCCTCATTGAGACCACTTGGATGCGCAACAGACATTCCTGTCTATCTTGCGCAGAATCACAGCGCGGACTGAAAGAAATCACCACAGAGATCAAAGGTATCTGCTATGAGATCGCCACGGTCGCCTGCGGCTCCCTCACGATGACAGAATACAGTCTCGAGGTCCCCTCTGCGATCTTTTCTCTGTACAGAGAAAAGGAGCATTCTTCGGGGTCCCCAAAGTGGAACGAAGTTACACTTTGGGGTGTAAAATATCTTGATTTTCCCGTCAAATGGAGTATAGTTACCTACCAAGGAGGCGAAATGTTCCGAGGCGCAATAACCGCTCTCGTAACGCCGTTTCGAAACGGCGGGCTGGATATTGAGGCGCTGGAGAAACACGTCCGCTGGCAGATAGAACAGGGCATTGACGGGCTTCTGGCCTGCGGCACAACCGGCGAAACCCCGGCGCTTACAGAAGACGAACAGAATCAGGTGATATCAACCGTGGCCAAGATCGCCAGCCAAGCCGAACGCAAGGTACCAGTGCTGGCAGGCGCAGGCACCAACTCCACTGAAAAGACGATCAAGAGGGTGAAAAAAGTTAAAGAGCTTGGCGCTGACGCGGCACTCGTGGTCACACCATACTACAACAAACCTACTCAGGAAGGCCTGTATCGTCACTATGCCGAGATCTGCGAACAGACCGATCTGCCCATAGTTATCTACAACGTTCCATCGAGAACCGGCGGGAATATACTCCCTGCGACCGTCCAGCGGATTGCTGAAAAATACGATAAGATAGTGGCGGTGAAGGAGGCGTCGGGCAGCGTTGATCAGTCCACGGACATAGTGCGGCGCTGCGTGGACAAGGTCGCGGTGCTTTCAGGCGACGACAGCTTGACCCTGCCCATCATGGCCGTGGGCGGCAAGGGTGTTGTCTCGGTGGTATCCAACGTCGCTCCCTACGATACCGCGAACATGGTGCGCTTCTTCGAACAGGGTGAGTTCGAGGCTGCGCTGACCGTACATCAAAAACTCTTCCCGCTCATGAAGGTTTTGTTTGCGGAGACCAATCCCGGTCCTGTGAAGGCTGCAACCGGTCTTATGGGCATCAACTCAGGCGAGGTGCGTCTGCCTTTGGCGCCGGTATCCGAGGAGAATCTGGCAAAGCTTCGCCAGGCGATGCTTGACTACGGTCTGGCGGTATGATTCGTGTGATAGTTGCAGGCGGCTGCGGTCGGATGGCAGGTAGGGTGGCAAGGCTGGTTGCAGAGGCGGAGGATATGGAGCTTGCAGGGATAGTGGAGAGGCCCGATCATTCGGATATCGGAAAATCCAGATACGGAGCCCGAATAACGGCGGATCTAGGAAGTTTACTGAAGGAGGCCGACGTGGTGGTGGAGTTTACATCGCCTTCGGGTCTTCTTGAGATACTTGAAGGGATGAAAGGCTCCAGCATACCCCTTGTCTCGGGTACGACCGGGCTATCCGATGCGGAGTTCGATAAACTGAAGGAGAACGCCGAGGAACGCGCTATCCTGTGGGCGCCGAACATGTCTGTAGGCGTGAACCTTATGTTCAAGCTTGCCGCAGAAGCAACAAGGGCGCTGCACGATTACGACACCGAGATCGTGGAGATGCACCATCGTCACAAGAAGGACGCGCCCTCAGGCACCGCAAAGAAGCTTGCAGAGATCGTAAAGGATAACAGGAAGATCACGAAAACCATCTATGGCCGTGAAGGACATACCGGGGAGCGTGCCCCGGACGAACTGGCCGTCCTTGCCCTGCGCGGAGGCGACGTTGCTGGAGAGCATACCCTTTACTTCGCGACCGAGGGCGAAAGACTGGAGCTAACCCACCGCGCTTCAAGCCGGTTAGCATTCGCCAAAGGGGCATTAAAGGCGATAAGATTTATTGCACGTAAACCCAGAGGATTCTATCAATTTGCCGACCTCCTGGAGGAAGATTGAAAGAACACGCCAAGCGTCTGGACCTGCTTCCCCCCTACCTCTTTGCAGAACTTGATAAGGCCAAGGCAGCCTACGGCGAAGGGGTGATAGACTTCGGTGTGGGCGATCCTGATCAGCCTACCCATCCTGAGATCGTTAATGCTCTGGCGCGCGCGGCAAGTGATCCATCCACCCACCGCTATCCCAGCTATGAGGGAACGCTGAGCCTGCGACGTGACATCGCCTCCTGGTACAAGGCTCGCTTTGGGGTGGAGCTAGACCCCCAGACCGAGGTCTGTGTGCTCATCGGATCAAAGGAGGGTGTAGGCCATCTTATCTGGGCGCTTGTTGATCCGGGCGAGGAGGTCCTCTATCCCGACCCATCATACCCGGTCTACCGCAACCAGATCTTTCTAGCAGGAGGAACACCTGTCCCTGCCCTTCTTGTTGAGGAAAATCACTTCTTTATGGATATACCACGGCTCAGAGCCACCCATAAGACCAAACTACTAATCCTCAACTATCCCTCAAACCCTACGGCAGTCCTGGCTCCGCCTATCCATCTTGCCGAGGCGGTACAGTTTGCACGCTCTCACAACATGTGGCTTGCGAATGACAACACCTACTCCGAGATTTACTTCGACGAGAAACCAACCAGTGTACTTGCCGTGCCGGGAGCCAAGGAGTGCGCGGTGGAGTTTGGTTCCTTTTCCAAGACCTTCAATATGACCGGCTGGCGGATCGGGTTTGCTGTCGGAAATGCACGGATGATCGCCGCCCTATTAAAGATCAAGCAGAACACCGACTCCGGGGTGTTTGTAGCGATCCAGCGTGCGGCTCAGACCGCCCTTGAGCTGGCAGGCGAAGTCGGTAAAGAGATACGGACGCTTTACAAATTGCGCAGAGGCGTCTTGCTTGCAGGACTCAACCAGCTGGGCTGGGTTATCCCTTCTCCCAAGGCCACATTCTACGTATGGGCAAGGGTGCCTAAACAAGGATTGTCGTCAATGGAGTTTGCCAAGAAGATGCTTGCTGAGACCGGCGTCCTTGTGACGCCCGGCATAGGTTTCGGCGAGGCAGGCGAGGGCTACGTTCGCTTTTCATTGACACTCGACCGCGCTCAAATCGAAGAGGCTGTGGATCGGTTAGGGAAATGGCTCTGATAGTAACCAAGTTCGGCGGTCGCTCGCTCGCCACCGTGCGTCACATCAAAAGGGTGGCCGGCTATCTTACAGAAAGAGCGAGAAAGGACAAGCTGGTGGTAGTGGTCTCGGCAATGGGCACTAAGACCGATGAGCTTAACGCACTGGCACGATCGGTGGTTTCAAAACCCAATGGCAGAGAGCTTGACATGCTTCTTACCGCCGGCGAGCGCATCACGATGAGCCTTTTGGCCATGGCGCTTGCCGAACAAGGGATCAAGGCCCGCTCGTTTACCGGTTCCCAGGTAGGTATACACACCGACGAGAGCCACAATGAGGCGCGCATACTGTTCGTGCGTGGCCGTCGGTTGAGGGAAACACTTGATCGAGGCGAGATCCCCATCGTCGCCGGATTCCAGGGTGTGAGCGCGGAGGGCAAGGAGGTAACGACCCTTGGTCGGGGCGGATCGGATACAACCGCTGTTGCCATTGCAAGATTCCTGCAGGCGGATCGCTGCGAGTTCTACAAGACGGTAAAGGGCCTTTGCACCGCCGATCCAAAGCTCTTTCCCAACTCCGCGTGCATCAGCAAGATAAGCTATCAGGAACTGGTGGAGCTGGCCGACTACGGTGCAAGGGTTCTTCATCCACGTGCCGCGGCCCTGGCCATGCGCTACAAGGTGCCGCTCGAGGTACGCTCCAGCTTAAATCCCAAAAAGAAGGGCACAGAGGTGGGCGAACTTGAGGAGCTTGAGGACCGTTTCGTCAGAGCGGCGACTCATATGAAAGACCTTGTGCGGTTCACGGTCAAGGATGTGCCCAAGAATCCTATGGTGATGACTCAGGCGGTCGCTCGTCTGGCTGATGCCGGGGTGCGTATCTTATTCTACTCGCATGGTCATCCCCAGGCAGAAGCCTTCGACCTCGCCTTCATCGTATCGAAGGAAAACGCCACTCTGACCGAGAGGATATTAAACGAATTCACTAATGAGACCGGTGCGGCAAGACTATCCGTTATGAAACAGATAAGCGAGGTCTCGCTTGTAGGTCCAGGTGCAGGGCAGGATGCGGTCATCACAAGACGCGCATTCGAGGTCCTGCGCACAGAAAACGTACACATAGAGGCATTCACCACCTCCCAACTCAAACTGACGTTCTTTTTGCGCGCGCGCAGCCTCAAACGCGCCATCGCAAGATTGCTGGAGGAATTCAACCTGACGGGAGGGTCAAGATGATAATCGTAGCACCAACAGCATTCAAGGAGGCTTTGGGACCTGTCGCTGCGGCACGCGCCATAGCCGCAGGCCTGAAAAGCAGTCTGAAGAACAAAAAGATCGAAATCTACCCACTCTCAGACGGCGGCGACGGATTCCTTGAATGCATCTCGTACTACTTCAAGGGCCGACGCTTGAGGAACGTAACACTTAAAGTAACCGGCCCTGCAGGCGAGCGGATCAAAACCTCAGCGCTTATCTCAGGCAGACAGGCCTTTATCGAATCGGCCTCCATCCTGGGACTCAGGCTGCTGGAGGATAAAAACCGCGACCCACTTAAAGCCACCTCGAAGGGGCTGGGCGAGGCTATACTTGCACTGCTCGATAAGGACATGGAAGAGGTTGTCGTCGGGCTGGGAGGAAGCGCCACGGTTGACGGAGGCAGGGATGCGTTGGGGGTTTTAGGCGTTCGCTTCCTGGATTCAAAAGACAACCCACTGGATCCTGGACCTGCTGAACTTGCCGGCCTTGAAAGAATAGACCTATCCGGCATAGACCCGAGGGTCAGAAAACAGGTGTTGATACTCTGGGACGTCGACAATCCCCTTCTCGGCCCTTATGGAGCCTTAACCTATGCCCCTCAGAAGGGTGCCGGCCAAAAAGAGCTTACGGCGCTTGAACTCAGCCTGCAGCGCTACGCCGAGGTGACCGAACTCACAATAGCCCAGAGGCTGGATCACCGCAGGGGCATGGGGGCGGCCGGGGGAATAGCGCTCGGTTTCGCCGCACTTGCAGGATGCAAGCTGATGAGCGGGGCCGATTACATGCTCAGGCTTTCAGGACTGCGTGACAAGCTAAAGAAAGAAGATATAATTATCTCAGGGGAAGGCCGGCTTGACAAGCAAAGCCTGTCATATAAGGTGGTAGGCGCCTTGCGCAAACTCCCCCACAGTAAACTCATACTGCTCTGCGGGGAGATAATGGTCCAGATAGCGCCGCGCGACCGCAGAACCACCGCCATATCCATCCAGCCTGGCCCCATCGATCGAAAAAACGCACTCGCTAATACAAAAGAATACCTTAAGCAGACCGCAACCCAGATCGGACGCCTTCTCAAATAAGAGGGGGAATCTTTGGAAAAAAAGATACTTGCCGCATTCAGTAATCCGGAATTCTACTCACACGAGGTAAAAACCGTAAGACGTGCGGAAACTCACACCGCATGGGTGTTTTTGACCGGAAAACGCGCCTATAAGATAAAAAAACCGGTAAACTTCGGGTTCCTTGATTTCTCTACATTAGAGAAACGCAAACGATTCTGCGAAAGGGAGATCGAACTTAACAGCGAGCTTTCCGATCTCTATCTGGGGATCGAACCCATCACCCTGGATGAAAAAGACAATCTTAAGTTGGGTGGAAACGGGGAAGTCGTAGAGTATGCCGTAGTTATGAAAGAACTCCCCCAGGAAGCAATGATGAGTCACCTGCTTGCCGAGAACAAGATCGGCTACGGGGTGATTGACAAGCTGGCAAAAGAGACCGCAAGATTCCATAAGAAAGCAAGAACGTCAGATGAGATAACCAAGGAGGGTTCGCTTGATTCGGTACGCTTCAACTGGGAGGAAAACTTTTCCCAGACAGAGGATGTGAAGGGTGTTACAATATCAGCCCAGGATTTCGATTTCATAAAGCAGAAGATCGAACGTTTCTTAATCGAGAATGAGAAAAAAATCCGCAAGCGGGAGCAGGAAGATCATATAAGATACTGCCACGGCGACCTGCACTCGGGAAATATCTTCGTGCATGAAGGTAAGATACATATCTTTGATAGGATAGAGTTCAACCTGCGCTTCGCCTGCTCGGATACAGCGGCAGACCTTGCGTTCATGACCATGGATTTAGACTTTCACGGCAAACGTAATCTTTCTGATTTCTTTTTGGATCGTTACCTTGATGAAACCGGGGACTACGAGCTTTTGCGCTTCCACAACTTCTTCCGCTGCTACCGGGCATACGTAAGAGGCAAGGTGATCGGGTTCCAGTTGAATCAGAATCCGCCCGATCCTGAAACGATCAAAAAAAGAGCCAGTGCCTACTTTGACCTGGCTAAGCTTTACGCCTCCACCCTCTTTGCTAAGCCTCAGCTTATCGTGTTTTACGGGCTCCCGGGCACCGGCAAATCGCTCATGGCGTCAAGAACCCGGAACTGGTCGAACGCGGTGCATATCCGATCCGATCTTATTCGCAGGGTTCTGGCCGGCCTATCACTTGACGAACATCACTACGCATCCTTCGGCAAGGATTTATACTCACCTGAGATGAGCAGGCGGGTCTACGAGACTCTCAAGGGCAAGGCCCGAACCTATCTCGCACAAAACCAGTCACTTATAATAGACGCCACCTACGGCAGACAAAAGGAGCGTGCTGAGCTTAAAGAGACAGGAGAGAAGCTGGAAGCCGAGGTTCATTTCATCAGATGCGAGGCTTCGGATGAGAAGGTGAAGGGCTGGATCGAGCAGCGCAAGGAGAGCGATAAACAGTCCGACGCCACCTGGGAGATATACACCAAGATGAAGGATAAGTTCGAGCTTGAAGGAACCTTACCTCACCACGTCCTACGGATGGGAAGAGAGCTACGAGAAATGGACGCCGACGTGCGCCGCTTCCTCGGCACTTAAGGGAATAAAACATGCCTCAGCCTGTATTAAAAGATGAAGAGACAAAGCCACAGGCAGAACCAACACAACCGCCTGATGATGAGAAGAAACTCTTAGCCGAAGCAAAGAACGGGAACACCGATGCATTCGGCAAACTGGTCGAGCGTTATCAAAGAAGGGTGTATACAGTGATCTACAGATTCGTAAGAAATCATACCGAGGCCGACGATCTGGCCCAGGAGGCGTTTATCCGGGCGTTTCGGGCCATAGATCGCTTCGATCTGCGTTATCCCTTCAGCCCCTGGATGTACCGCATCGCGATCAATCTGACGCTCAACCACCTCAAGAAGCGCCGCCTGCCGATGGTGGACGCCGATCTTGAGCGCAAGCCCTCTGCTAATAACCCGGTGAGTGTCTTTGAACAGGTCGAGACCCGGCGCAAGATCCATGCCGCCATTGCAAAATTGCCCCTTAAGTTACGACAAGTACTTGTGTTACGGGTTTATGAAGACTGGCCTTACTCCCAGATCGCCCAGGTGCTTGCCATCCCAATAGGTACGGTGATGTCGCGCCTTGCACGTGCACGCCAGGCAGTGAAAGAGGAACTCAAGGAATTGCTATGAACTGCAAGGAGATAGAAGAATTTCTTCAAGCCTATCATGACGGGGAGCTTTCGGCAAAAGAGCGCGAAGCCGTAGAGCGTCATCTTGAGAAATGTCCGAAATGCCAGGCAAAGCTGGCTGAACTTAAGGCTCTGGACGAGCTTATCATTGACGGCGAGGCCGAGAAGGTACCGGACCCCGGAACACACTACTGGCACAGCTTCACGCACCGGGTCACCCGGAGGATCGTCGCTCACCACGAACCCATAATTCGCCCTCGCCGCCCGCGACCGCTGGAATTCAGGCTGATTCCTTACCTATCCGCAGCTGTGGCCGTGTTCCTTGCCATAGTCATAAGCATACCCCTTCTTAAACGAGCGCCTGCGAAGTTCACGGAAGAAGAAATCGCAGAAATCACCGCACCGCCACAGAAATCAAACGTGAGCTTCAAAAGGTTTGAGGAAGAGCCGGAGGCCCAGAAGATTGAGTTGAGGGATAAGAAGTTAGTCTCTACCGATGAGATACTGGGGGCAGAACCCGTTGAAACAGGCAGAAAATTACCCCTCGCCGGAATGACAGCTGAAGCCGATAAGGCAGCGAAAGGTGCGGGAGCGGCTGCAAAGGAACAGAAGCCACCCACCGAGCCCTCAAGGACGGAAAGGACATTCTTGAAGGATGAGGAGAAAGCAAAACCCGCCGCCGCGGCTAAGACAGCCGAACCCTATCTTGAGGAAGCGGAGGTCTTTGCCGCTCAGCTTGCCCCCAAGTCAGGGACGCTTCGGGTGGTGATTGACTCCACCGGTCAGCTGGCTAAGGTGACGATCGAAAAATCCTCTGGCGACCCCAAAGCAGATACCATAGCCATGAAGACCTACAAGAACCAGTGGGAGGGCAAGACGTTCAGAGAACGTCAGAGAACCCTACTCGTACCCTTTAGCCCGCAGTCTGTTGAGTAAATTGTACTTCAAAACTAGATCAACCCCTCTCTAAGAGGCGTATCTGCACAACGGCGGAGGCCGGTTGTAATCGCTTAACCCCCGCCCCATTTGTCCCCATCCACCAGGGAGGGGGAATTTTCCTCCTCCTTGATAAAGGAGGTGATCCCCCTGTATCCCCCTTAATAAGGGGAACTTCTCTCAGCTCCCCCTTTTGAATGTGGAGGTGGGATTGTCCCCTCTCCCTCTGGGAGAGGGTTAGGGTTCTGCAATACCCTTGCTTCTCCTCCAAATCAAACTAAAATGGCTTGACAAAGTACTTCCCCTTAATATAATAATGTGTTAAACTTCAAACATACGCGAGGAGGCGATATGAAGAAGTTCGTTTCAACGCTCATCATACTCTCAATAGCAATTTCTTCTGGCTTGCTTACCTCATGTGCCACTATTTTTAAGGGCACATCGAGCCCGGTTTATTTCAGTTCTGATCCTCATGGGGTTAAAGTCTATGTCAATGGAAATCTAATGGGCACCACTCCCGTAAAGCTGAAACTTGAATCCAAAAGGGTCTACAACATCGAATTCAAAAAAGAAGGCTACGAAACCAAAACCTTCACTATCACCAACCATGTTGGCGTGGGGTGGGTTATCCTAGATGTCCTCGGTGGCCTCATACCTATTGTCGTAGATGCCGCCACTGGAGCTTGGTACGAATTGGACCAGGAGAATGTAAACGCCGTTTTGGAAAGGCAGCAGTAAAGATCACGTAACGGATTTCAAGAAGTAGGGACCTGTCTTTAGACCAACCCGCAATAATTCACATCAACGGGCCGACCTTACGCGAAGAGAACGTTTAATAACCTCAACGTCGGCCCTTACGTATTCTATCCCAGATCAGGCGATTAGTGTCGTTCCAGCTTCTCCAGCTTCACCGCGGTGCCGTAGGCCAGGAGCTCGGCAGCGCCCTGCATAACCGAAGAGGTCATGAACCGGATGCCGATGATAGCATCGGCCCCGAGTTCGGAGGCTCGCTCGATCATACGGTCCAGCGACTGCTCGCGGGACTCGGCCAGGAGTTTGGTATAGTCTGTGATCTCGCCGCCGACCAGGTTCCTCAGACTGGCCATGAAATCGTGCCCGAAGTGCCGGGCGCGAACAGTGTTGCCCTTAACTATCCCCAGATTCTCTTTTACCCGGTACCCTGGGACCTCGTTAGTTGTTGCGATAATCATAACTTCACCTCTTTCGAGTACTTATCGTATTTTCGAACAAACAATCGCTCTTTTAGGACGCTTACCAAAAGAACGATGAAACCGGCCAGAAGCACGCACACACCGATCTTGAGGACGACCGAAACTGTGGAATCGGTGATAAACTCACGGATCAGCATGAACCCACCGAACCCCAGCAAGAGGATCGCGCCCAGGGACAAAAGAATCCAGCCTATACCTCGTTCAAGCCGGTTGTAGAGCGAGTGCCAGTAGGCTGAACGCGCGTCCTCCGATAAATCTTTTAACTTGACGGCAGACATAAACTCCTCCAGGTTTTTGAACTCTCCGTACTCTCGGCGGCACTCCTCGCAGGAGCGGATGTGGTTTGTGAACTCCTCGCGCTCAGTATCCGAGGCCACCCCATCAACCACCCGCAGCAACAGATGCTTGAAGCGCTCGTGAGTCATCTATCTCCCTTTAACATACGATCCTTCAGGTGCCTGCGCGCGTAATAGAGCCTGGACATAACCGTACCGATTGGAATACCCAGCTCGGTTGCGATCTCGCGGTAGGAGAGTCGCTCAAAGTAGAACTTTCCGATTATCTCTCTGTCTTGCGGCGAAAGCTCGGAAAGTGCACGATTAAGAGCGATCTTAGTCTCGACGGTGATTCCTGAGGAGGGTGAGGAGGGCGCGGAGGAGGATAAGGAGGGCGCTGCGATCTGGAAGTCCTCGATGTTGTAGGCCTGTTTCCGTTTACGGCGACGCAGGAAGTTGTAGCACAGGTTGCGTAGAATCGTAGCAAACCATGGAAAGAATGGACGGGAGACGTCGAACCTTTTAAGATTCCGGTATGCGCGGATGAACGCGTCCTGGGATAAATCCATCGCGTCCTGTTCCGAACCTAAGATGTATAAAGCCATTCGGTAAGCCCTTTCAGTGTATCTTGCCACGATTACTGCGAAGGCTTCTTTATCTCCGGCAACGGTAAGGGAGATCGCCTCCGCATCGGCGGTGTTCATATCTACCATCTATACATTATCCCCAGTGAAATTATTCAGTCAACCCACCATGCTCCTTTTAGCCTATGGCTAAAAGATCGCAATTAAAAGAAGATCAAAGTCAGGCTGATCTCTACATATTCCATCTCAGATCCTTCCCATTCAGGGGTAATGAAGACTTTAGGGAAAGACGAACCTAATTCCTGCGATCTTTTCTCCGAAGGAGAAAAGGAGCATAGTCGGGTTGACAATCGGCAAACCCTGAATAATCTTAGGCGATGATAAAGGGCAAGCGAACGATAGCGGAGCTCGTAATCACTATCCTGCTGCTGCTGACCAACTTCAGCTGTCGACGACCTACAACGCCCAAGACCGAGATCAGCACCTTTGATATACTCTTAGACTACGATGAGCAAAAAGGCACAAACCTTGCCCAGGTTTACCGTAATGCAATGGAACGCTTTGAAGACTACGATTATCCGAAGGATAAAATAGAGGAACGTACGGACACGGTAGGAGACCACATCATTCATATCTTGGGCGTCCGTCACGAGTCCAGGCTGGCTATTATCCGTTTCCTGCGCAACGTGCTGCCTTTTATTCAAAATCCCGATGAGTGGGTTTTCCTTGTGGAGGGCTGCAAGAACAAAGATCCCGTGCTGCCTGAACTTTACTTCTTCGCCGGGGTTGCCAAAGAACTAAACATATCTACGGTTGACCCTATAGTTTCGCTTCTGGGGGAAGAAGTAACCCAGAGGCTCATCTCCGGAACCCATCCCCTGCTAACCTTGAAGGACATCCACTTTGCCGTCCTCAACAGCATCTTTCCCAACAAGGAATCGCTCCATTCATTAAGCGAGAAAACCCGCGCACACTACGTGAATACAATTGCCTCCTACAGTTCATTCCCCGCGGACTCTATAGAAAACCTGCTTGTTGAATACGACACCACTTTCCTCGCCCATCCCCTGAACCTGGCTGTTGCTCGACGGGTGTACGCACAGATCCGCAATGACATGATAGATACAGCCAACGTACTGAGCCGTGAAAGGGTAATGGAAAAAATACCACAGATAAGTCAAGCGCGACACATATTCATCTGCGTGGGTACCTATCACCTGCCGGTGTTCGACGATCTTGAGGGACTCCTTGGAACCATCCACGAGCTGCATATCCTACCGCCACAGGAGGAAGCGTCGAAAGAATAGTATCCGACTCGACAGACTGGACCCGCCGCACACCAGGAGAAATCGGCAAGATACTTGAAACCGACCTTGCTTCTGGCCTTACAGTCGAAGAAGCCAAAAAGCGGCTTAAGGGGTACGGACCGAACCGCTGGGTCGAGGACAAGAGACCGAATCCACTTGCGATGTTCGCCTCCCAGTTCATTGACCCTATCATTCTCATCCTGGTAGCGGCGCTTCTCGTGTCCGGTGTGATTTTGGGCGAGTGGCTCGACGCTGCGGCCATCGGCGTAATACTTATCCTGAACGCTGTCTTAGGTTTCGTTCAGGAGTACCGCGCCGACAGAACCCTGGCGGCCTTAAAGAAACTGGCAAGCCCGCGCTGCCGGGTGATGCGGGAAGGAAGTATAAAAGAGATTGATACCGAGGAGTTAGTTCCAGGCGACGTTGTGCTGCTTGCCGCAGGTGATAAGGTGCCTGCAGACGGTCGTCTGATAGATGCAAAACACATCCTTGCGGATGAGGCCAGTCTAACCGGCGAATCGGTCGCGGTAGACAAGCAGGTAGCGCCACTTGAGGCCCAAACGCGTCTTCTGGGTGAGAAGCGCAACATGACCTTTTTGGGAACCAGCGTGGTCAAGGGACGTGGGGCGTTTGTGGTGACCGCAACCGGTAAGGGCACCGAGATGGGAAAGGTGGCCTCCTCGCTTTCTGCAAAGAAGGAAGAGACCCCGCTTCAGAAAGACCTGCGCAAGCTAGGCAACAAGATACTGTTCATAGTCCTGGGTACCTGCGCAGTGGTGTTCCTGGTCGAGTTGTTCAAGCAAGGCGCAGAAAGCAACTGGCTTACCCCTCTGCTTGTGGCCATCAGCCTGGCTGTGGCAGCAATCCCTGAAGGGCTGCCTGCTGCGGTTACCATCTCGCTGGCATTAGGGGTAAGACGCATGGCCGAACGCCGCGCTATCGTGCGCCGACTTCATGCGGTAGAAACCCTCGGATCAACAAGCTTTATCTGCACAGACAAAACCGGCACCATCACCGAGAACCGCATGAGGGTAGAAAAAATAATCCCCCTGCATCAGGAAGATGAACGAGGACTGCTTGCGGCGATGCTTTTATGCAACGACACCCAACGATCAGGCGAAGACGAGTTGGTAGGTGATCCGACCGAGACCGCGCTGGTGCGTTTTGCAGAAGAGAGTGGGCTTGTTTTGGAACAGATGCGTCAATCCTGTGCCAGGGTGGATGAGCTTGCATTCGACTCGGAGCGCAAGATGATGACCACCCTGCATCGCTCTGTCAACGGATTCGTGTCAATGACCAAGGGCGCGCCTGAAAATATAATAAAGCGGTCGGCCAATCTGGATGAGAAACAAAGGAAGAATTGGTACAGACGCTGTAATGAACTTTCACAACAGGGGTTCCGCTTACTCGGCTTTGCCAAAAAAGACGCCTCGCAGATAACTGCAGATGAAACCCTTGAGGAGGATATGGAGTTTTTGGGGTTGGCAGCGGAAAGCGATCCCCCACGTCCCGAGGTGCCGGCTGCACTCAAGGAGTGCTTCGATGCAGGGATTCGCGTGGCAATGATTACTGGCGATCACATGGCCACCGCTCAGGCTGTAGCCGAGCGTGTAGGTCTTAAAGGAGAGGCACTCTCAGGCGAGGAACTGGCCCGGATGAGCGATGAGGAACTCTACGATCGGGTGCAGGATATCGGGGTATATGCACGGATCTCCCCGCTACAGAAGGTGAAGATACTTGAGGCGCTTAAGTACCGAGACCAGGTAGTGGCCATGACCGGTGACGGGGTAAACGATGCACCGGCGCTGAAGCGTGCTGACATCGGGGTGGCGATGGGTATTACCGGCACCGACGTGGCGGTGGAGGCGTCTGAGATGGTCCTAACCGACGACAACTTCGCCACCATCGTTTCCGCGGTAAGGGAAGGACGGTTGATCTTTTCAAACATAAAGAAGTTCGTCCACTTCCTTCTGTCGTGCAACGTGAGTGAGGTACTCACCGTGCTTTTAGCCTCGCTTCTGGGGATGCCCTTCCCTCTCTTACCTATACAGATCCTGTGGGTGAATCTGGTAACCGACGGCCTGCCCGCTTTAGCCCTTGGATCTGACAAACCCAACCGGGATTTGATGCGCGCCTCACCGCGTAAATTAGGAGAAGGCATCATCACCCAGATGGGGCTTTTGGGCATCATACTCCAGGGACTGATATTGACCGTGGGGGTGCTGGGAGCCTACGCCGCCTCGCTGTATCTCCTTCCCAACTGGATTCCGGGCTGGCTCCCCCGGTTGGGTGAGAAACAGGCCCAAGCCTACACCGTCAATCTTGCCCGAACCATCGCCTTCTCAACCCTTGTATTCAGCCAGCTCTTGCACGCGTTCAACTTCAGGGTTGGTAAAAGCTTCCTCTTCTCAAAACAGACCTTGCGTAATCTGTTCCTTAACGGTGCGTTCGGACTCTCACTGGGACTTCAGGCAGCGGTGATCTACTTCGGCCCGGTATCTGGAATCTTCAAAACCGTTCCCCTGGGCTGGATGCACCTTATAGTAATCGCTGCAGCCTCGTTGATTCCGGTGATCTGCATCAATCTACTGCGCCGCCGCGCCATCAGAGATTGAATCCCTCCGAGCTTACCAACGTCATCCGCGTCCTGAGGGAAATCGCCGATAAGTACGATCCCCCACTGGCGGAGAAGGAAAACCGCAGAAACCCCTTCCGCATTCTGGTAGGGGTGCTTCTTTCATCAAGGACAAAAGACTCGACAACCGGCTCGGCGGTAGCAAGGCTTTTTGAGAAAGCCTCGACCCCTCAGGCGATTGCAACGATGGATGAGAGGCGAATCGAGGAGCTGATCTTTCCCGTTGGCTTCTACCACACAAAGGCAAGGAACCTGAAGGCGACGGCGCGGATGCTTGTTGACGAATTCAACTCAAAGGTGCCGCAGACGATACAGGAGCTGCTTTCAATGCCAGGTATAGGCCGCAAGTCGGCAAACCTCGTATTGAGCGTCGCGTTCGGCATACCTGCTATATGCGTTGATACCCACGTGCACCGGATAACAAATCGCTGGGGGTATGTAGAGACCAATGATCCTTTTCATACCGAGATGGCTTTAAGAAAGAAGTTACCGAAGAGGTATTGGATAGAAATAAATAGACTACTGGTAATCTACGGGCAGAATGTGTGTACTCCCCTGTCACCCTACTGTGCTAAATGCAAGATTGAGAAGTATTGCGATAAGGTCGGGGTTACACGGAGTCGGTAGTATTTCTACGATCTTAATAGAGGCACGCGTGCCACTTGATTTGGAGTGCAAAAGCAATGACACGGTTATTACACTCCACATACGAAATTATTCTTCAGGTTCAGGTATTAAGACAGCGAAACGTTTACCCCTCACTTTAAGTGTAACTTGACGGTCAAGTCCGAGAACATAATTCTCATCGGTAATCACCGCGTCATCTAAAGTAACAAACCCATCTTTAATCAGCTTATTTGCTTCCTCATGCTTTAATGCTACATAAGCCTGAGGGTGATATTTCTCGGGAAGGATTCCACCAAGGAAATCTACGAGTTTGGTCCCTGGAGAAACGGTAATCTCAGGTATGAGTCTTATAAATCTTAACTTGCCAACTCTAAGATTAACTGGTTCTTTGATTGAAAGCACATAATTTATGTCAACAATTTTTTCTTCGGTTTCTCTATAAACGAACCTGACTGCCCCTTGCTGGATATGTCGGCGTGCCTCGGTTTTGGAAGAAACTAACTTGTTAGCGGCAATAAGATCAACTAACCTAGTCCCTGGAACTATGATAACCTCAGGCATCTCCTCAGGCACCCCGCCCTTGGAAAACACCTTCGTGAACTCCTCCTCCGCCTCGCGTGCCGCTTCCTCGGAGTGATAGCGCGCAACCACCATCCTTGCCATCTCGGCCTTGAGATCGCGCGGGTTTTCTCCTGATTGCAGGCGACTGCGGATCCCTCGAAGTTTTGCCTCATCCGCGCATGCGGCCAGCTCGAAGTACTGTTCGATAAGGTCGTCCGGTATGGACATGAGCTTGCCGAACATCTCTGACGGCGGCTCCTCGATCCCGACGTAGTTGTTGTATGACTTTGACATCTTTGCCCCGCCTGAAAGCCCTTCAAGCAGCGGCATCATCATGATCACCTGGGCAGGCTGGCCGAAGGAGCGCTGAAGCTCGCGTCCCACAAGGAGATTCAGACGCTGATCGTAGCCCCCCAGCTCCACGTCGGCCTTTACCGCCACCGAGTCGTAGCCCTGGAAGATGGGATACAAAAGCTCGTGAATGAATACAGGATCTCCCGCATCAAGCCTGTTTGAAAAATCCTCGCGCTGAAGGATCTGGGAGACCGTGTATTTGCCGAGCAGTTCAAGCACCCCTCGTGTACCAAGAGCCTCGCTCCACTCCGAGTTGTAGCAAATCTCGGTACGTTCTGGATCGAGTATGCGAAAAAGCTGACGTTCGTAGCGGGCCATGTTCGCCTCAACCTCTTCCCGGGTAAGCTGAGGACGTGTCTTGGATTGGCCCGAAGGATCGCCTATCATCGCGGTGAAGTCTCCGACTATGAGAACCGCGGTGTGGCCTTGGTCCTGGAAATCCCTCAGCTTGCGCAAAGGTACGGCAAAGCCGAGGTGGATCTCAGGCCCGGTCGCGTCTATCCCCAGCTTGACGCGAAGCGGACGAGCATCCTTTTGGGACGCATCGAGCTTCGCACGAAGCTCTTCTTCCGTCACGCACTCCTGAACCCCCCTCATCAGCTTGGAGATTGCTTCGTCGATATCGGCCATGACTATAGCTTGAAGTCCCCGAAGTTCTCCGGATCGGTATCCTTTAGCCTTTCCTTAAGCTCGTCAAGCTTTGCCTGCTCGTCTTCGGCAATCTCCTTGGCCTGGGCGTCCATAAGGGCATCGTCAACAAAGATCGGCGCCCTCATGTGAACTGCAATAGCCACCGAGTCGGACGGCCGTGCGTCTATTGAGATCAAAGCCCCGTCGCGTGAGAGCACCAGGTTAGCGTAGTAGGTGTTGTTCTTCATCTTGTTGATAATGACCCGCTCCACATTGGCCCCCAACGCCTCCACAATTCGTTTGATAACATCAAGGGTAAGTGGACGTTCAAAAGGCTCGCCGCGAACGGCATAGGTAATGGCAGACGCCTCGACAGGCCCGACCCAAATGGGCAGCACGCGATTGCCTTCACGTTCACGCAACAAAAGCACCGGCGTGTTGTTCAAATCCAGTGAGACCCCATGCACCTCCACCTCAATCACACTATCCCTCCTTGAGTGTCTCGGGTGGATCCTCTACCTGGACAGACTCCTTCTCAACGGTTGACTCTGAACCCCGGTGAGCGGGTTCTCCCTCGGGAACAATCCAAACCTTGACGGTAGCGGTCACATCCTCAAAGAGGCGAATCTTCACCTCGTGAGCACCGGCCTCTTTGAGGGGATGATCAAGCATGACCTGATGGTGATCAAAGTAGACCCCCTTCTCCCGGAAGCCTTCTGCGATTTGCTTCGCGGTAATTGAACCGTAGGCCTTACCTGTCTCCCCAAAGGCAAGGGTGAACTTCACATGCTCCCCATCGAGCTTTGCGCGAAGCTCCTCCGCAGAGGCGCGCTGTTTGTCCGTCCTGACGCAAGTCTGACGCATCACCTCCTTAAAATGACGCCTGTTGGCGTCACTCGCACGCAGAGCAAGTTTCTTCGGGATCAAATAATTGCAAGCGTAACCGTCTTTGACCCCAACTATCTCTCCTCGCCTACCGAGCTTAGCTACGTCCTGGGTAAGAATTACTTCCATAACGCCTCCCTGCTACTTCGCTACGTAAGGGAGAATCCCCAGGTTACGGGCCTGCTTAATCGCTTTGATCAACTTACGTTGATGGCGAGCGCACAGACCCGTGCTACGACGACCGAGCACTTTGCCTTTGTCAGTCAGGAAGGCAGAAAGATAGGCGGCAAAGGGAGATATCTCGTCCATCTTCTCTACACAGAAACGACACTCTCTTTGGCGTCTCATCATTCTCACAGTACTCCTTTATCTCTTATATCTCTTAGAACTATCAGTTTACTCTCCTTCAAGTAGTTGTCAACTCGCGAACGGGTCTCCCTCTCCCTCGCTGTTATCGGAATCACCAGAACCTGTCTCCGTCGAAGCCTCGCCCGGACCCGGAGTGGGTGCCTTATCGAGAAACTGCAAGCGTCGGGAGACGATCTCTACCACGTAACGTTTGCTGCCATCCTGGGTCTCGTAAGAACGGGACTTGAGTGTTCCTTCGATAAGAACGGCAGAGCCTTTCCGCAAACGTTCTCCGGCCATCTCCGCCATGCGATCCCAGACAACTATGTTGAAGAAGCTCGTTTCCTCCTTGAATCCGCTTGCCTCACGGTCGCGGTAGTAGCGCGAGACAGCGATACGGAACGAGCAAACGGCCGTTCCTTTAGGGGTGTATCGCAGCTCTGGATCGGCCACGAGCCGACCCGACACTATGACCAGGTTAAGATTGGGCAGCTTTAAATCAGCCATTTTCTACCCCTCCTGGGAAGACCCCTCTTCTTTTTGACCCGGAGCGGCACTCAGATACATCTGGCGCAGCAGACGTTCGTCGTGACGGATCTCTTCCTTCAGCTTGGCAATCAAGCCAGGCTCTGCATCAAAGGCCACTCTCCAGAAGCGCGTACGAGGATGCTTCTTGACAACATGCGCCATATCGCGCATATCTGCTTCCAGCTCCTTGACGTTGGTAGCCTTACCGCGCTTGAGCAGCTTGTGGAACATCTCGCAGAAATCTTCTAAAGCCTTGTCTTCAAGATCCGGGTCAAGTATTAATACGGCCTGATAGCGTCTCAACGATCCTCCTATCTGAATTTAACAAGCAGGACGTCCTGATCCTGCACTATGTAATCCTTTCCTTCGACCTTCAACTTTCCTGATGCCGAGGCTTCTCTCCAGGAACCGGCCTCGATTAAATCACTCACACCAACAACCTCGGCCTTTATAAACCCCTCTGCTATATCGGTATGAATCTTTGCCGCGGCTTCGTGCACTGTGGAACCTTCAGTAATCAGCCATGCGCGAACCTCGGAACCCTTAATGGTGTAGAAACGTATAAGTCCCAGAACCCTGCGGGCCTCTTCCGCGAGGCCATTCACTCCCCTGCTGTCTACAGCGATCCCCCGACGCAGCTCCTCACGCTCACCCGGATCAAACCCCTCAAGACCTTCCTCTAATTCAACTGAAAGCCGGTAGGCGCCACGAAGTTCCACCGAAGAGCACCTATCCGGGAGGTTCAGCACATCGATACGTGGACGAGGAATAAGAAGACCCCATAACCTCAAGCACAGCGCCTCATCGTCGGTGTAGGAGCCGTTCAGGCTGAAGGCAGCTTTGGAGATAAGCAACCGGTAGCGCTCTAAAAGATTAACCTCATCGCGAGCCTGGGGCTTTTTGCGCTGCTTTGCCAACCTGCGCTCGACGATCTCCAGATCGGCAAGGGCAAGCTCTGAGAGAACGATCTCTCTATCGCGGCGAGGATCAACGGTGTCGAAAACATGGGGAATGTTTTTGTCGGCAAATCCCCTGATTACGTGGAGCACGAGATCTACGTCGCGGATATGTCCAAGGAAGCGGTTGCCCAAACCTTCCCCTTTGTGCGCGTCTTTGATAAGACCCGCGATATCAATTACCTCTATCTGAGCAAGGGTCAGCTTTTGAGGGGAAAGCATCCGGCCCAGGCGATCCAAAGTAGGATCTGCGAGGACCGCCATGCCGTGATTGGCGTCAATGGTTGTAAATGGATAGGTCTCGACCGCCGCCCCGGCCTTGGTAAGGAGATTCAACAGCGACGACTTGCCAACGTTGGGCAGTCCGACGATGCCTATCCTCATGTCGGATTGACCTTATTCATGGCGATATCAATCCCTTCACTCGTTGCCAGTAGAACTGCATCACGCGCACGTTCGATCATTCCAGGAAGCTCGGCAAGCTCGGTTTTGGAAAAGGGCGAAAGCACGTACTCGGAGAGATCAGCTCCCGCAGGCCTCGGACCGATGCCGATACGCAGCCTTGGGAAATCCTCGCCTCCAAGATGATCCCGGATAGAGTCAAGTCCATTGTGACCGCTAGTACCCCCACTCTTCCGAAGTCTCAGTTGACCCCACTCAAGGTCAACATCATCGACCACGACCAGGAAATCATCGCTGCACTTTTCCAAAACGTCTTTGACCACCTGTCCGGAGCGGTTCATGTAGGATAGCGGTTTTACCAACCAGAGCTCCTGCAAGCGGTATTTCCCTTCTGCAACAAGGGCCTGGTCATGGGGCCGAAATCGCCAGCCAAGCTCAAGGGCAAGGGCGTCCGCAGCCATGAACCCAAGGTTGTGACGAGTAAAGAGATACTCATCCCCAGGATTCCCAAGACCAAATACAATCACTCCTTGCTCTCGGTCTCCTTTGCACCTGCTTCGCCTTCTGGCACAGCGGCTTCTTCTCCCTCAGCGCCTTCCTCGGCCTCGCCTTCCTCCTCAGCGACGACCTCCTCAACACGACGAGGAGAGGCGATGGTCACGATCACAGCCTGAGAAGGATCAAGTACTTCGATACCCTCCTCGAACTTAAGGTCTCGTACCCTGATTGCTTCACCCAACTCAAGGTGGTTTATGTCGATATCCACATTCAAGGGGAGTTTCTCAACCGGCCCGCGGACATCAACCTCGTAGCGGATGTGATCGAGAATACCACCCATCTTGAGTCCTTCCGGGGTGCCCTGGATTATGATCGGTATCTTGACGTGCAAAACCTCACCAGTATGAATCTTCTGGAAGTCTATGTTCAAGAACTCATCGGTCAGGGGATGTCTCTGAATCGCCTTTATAGCCGCACGGAAGGCGTCACCCTGAGGAGGCACGAGCTTGGTTATCATGAGCTTGCCTCGAAGGTGCGAGATAAGGTTTTTGAACTCTTCGTCGTCTACGGTGATGGAATAACTCTTCTCGCCCCTTCCGTAGACCACCGCGGGAATCTTACCGCTCTTGCGTAACTTACGCGTGACAGACTTTCCAGTACCCTCTCTTGCCTCAAAATGTAGTGCATTCTTTGCCATTGTTCTCCTTCTTCTTTCTCTCCGAGACTTATATAAACAGTGAACTCACCGATTCACCGTTATGTATGCGGCATATCGCTTCGGCCAAAAGCTTCGCCACCGAAAGGACTTGAAATTTATCATCCTTCAACCTATCACGAACCGGAAGTGAATCGGTAATCACTATCTCCTCAATAGGAGAGGCAGAAAGCCTAGCTATAGCCTCTGCGGCAAATACACCGTGCGTTGCCGCTACCCTCACCTCGCGCGCACCACGCTCAATGAGAAGTCCAGTGGCTTTAATCAAGGTAGTACCGGTACTTATAAGATCGTCCAGCAGCAGACATATCTTACCTTGCACATCGCCCACCAGGTTAAGCGCCTCGGGTTGATCTTTTTTCTCCCTGCGCTTATCCACAATAGCCATAGGCAAACCACCCATGCGCTTGGCATAGCCCCGGGCACGTCTGGCACCTCCTGCATCCGGAGAAACCACCATGTAATCGGAAAGGTCACGCTTTCCGAAGAACTCTGCGAATACGGGCGTAGCGTAGAGGTGATCGACCGGTATATCGAAAAATCCCTGTATCTGTTCTGCGTGTAAGTCGAGGCTCAGCACACGGTTAGCACCTGCCTGAGTCAGGAGATCGGCAATCAGCTTGGCGCTGATAGGTACACGAGGCTCATCCTTCTTGTCCTGGCGGGCATATCCGTAGTAGGGAATCACCGCGGTGATCCGTGCCGCTGATGCTCGCTTGGCCGCATCAAGCATCAATAAAAGCTCCATCAGGTTCTCCGCCGGCGCATGGGTGGATTGGATAATGAACACGTCAACACCACGAACGTTCTCTTCTATCTTCACCCTTATCTCGCCGTCCGAAAACCGATCAATGGTAGCCTTACCCAACGGAACACTCAGTTCCTTACAGATGGATTCGACCAGCACGGGAATAGAATTCCCGCAGAATACTTTTATCTCATCACGTACCACGTCGCTCCTTTTCAAACTGGGGCGCAGGGAGTCGAACCCCGATTAGAGGAACCAAAATCCTCCGTCCTGCCATTAGACGACGCCCCAACGCTCAAGTATTCTTACACGAAACAAACGTCCGCGTGTTCCCGCAGGAAGTTCAAACTCCACATCAGGCCCAACCACGACAAACAAAGCAGACCCTGATCCCGAAAGCCCTGCAACCCACGCACCCTTTGAGTTAAACCACTCCACCATCCGCTCAAGCTCCGGGTAGCACCGATAAACCACCTCTTCAAAAGAGTTATAAAGCCATTGCGAAGCTTCGTGGTAGCGACGCTCGCTAAGCGCCTTAAATAGAAGTCTACACGGCTTGGAGCCATTTGTCAACCGCTTAAGCTGCTTATAAGCCCAAGTGGTTGAAACACCGAACCCAGGGGAGTAGATCACAAGATCAAACGAAGGAACCTTCAGTGGTTTTATCCTCTCGCCGCGCCCGGTCACCAGGCAGGGACGGGGATCAAGAAAAAAGGAGCAGTCCATCCCCAGCTCTATCGCGAGCGAGCGAAGTTCATCGCGAGAAAGACGTGTATTAAAAAGCCTATCCAATCCAATGAGCGTTGCCGCCGCATCCGATGAACCTCCACCCAATCCATGACTCACAGGTATTTCTTTCTCCAACTCGATCCTTACCCCGGAACGAACACCCGTATACGTAAAGTAAAGATCGGCTGCAAGCCAAACAAGATTCTTGGAATCGGATGGAACGTGCGGTATGTCACACGAAAGCTCTATGCCACGCTCACGAACCTCAAAGCTCAACCGATCGAAAAGGCTTACCGGGAAGAACAGCGAACGTAACTCGTGATAGCCGTCCGAGCGACGCCGTTCGACCCACAGACCGATATTTACCTTAGCCGGTGTTCTTAAGGTAAGCACGAAGTGCCTCCTGCCATGATCTTAAGGTATGCCCGAAGGATTCTTCGTATTTCCTGCATGAGAGCACCGATTGTCTGGGTCTGGGTGCGATGAAACCGATCTCGGCACCTGTGGAAGGCATCGGTTCAACTCGACTTCCAAGGATTCGAATAATCTCCTGCCCCATCTGGAAGCGATCACAGTAACCACTGTTCGTAAGATGAAAGATGCCGATGACACCGGATCGGGCGATTTCGTAGATAGGCGGAAGCAAATCCGGTATGTAGCCAGGCGAACCTTGGTGATCTGTAGCAAGCTTAGGGGAACTCCCTTGATCAATCTCTTCCTTAACAAAGGACACGAAGTCATCCTTAACCCCGAATAACCAGGCAACCCTTATGATTGCGTAATTCTCGACAAGTGAGCTGACCGCGCGTTCAGCAGCGAGTTTTGTCTTGCCGTAGACACTCAGGGGATTGGGGAAATCCAGCTCAATATACGGCGAGGATTTTTGGCCGTCAAAAACGTAGTCCGTGCTGAAATGGATAAGCCGGGCCTTGAGCGCAGCCGCCGCCTCGGCCAGGTTGCGTGTAGCTTCCAGGTTATCGCGCCAGGCACGCCCGGGGTCACGTTCGCAGCGGTCCACATCAGTCATAGCCGCAGTGTGAAATATAAAATCGGGACGAAGCGCGGCAAGGTGTTTACTCACCTCAGCCTTATCTGAAAGATCAAGCCCTTTCCTGGATACCGCTCTAACCTCACCTTCCCTCGATGAAAGGAACTCAAAAAGTGAAGCACCAAGCCTGCCGCAAGCGCCTGTAACCAAAATACCGCCCATACCGAAGTCTAGTCGCCAAAAGGGATTGTGTCAAGAATCCCTACAAGAGGGCTTGACAATTTAATCCATAGCGTTATAATAAGAATTGTGAACAGGCTGAATACTACGGTGCGTTACGCCGTTCGAGCCACGCTTCTTTTGGCGCAACACGCCGATCGTCCTATTTCTATCAAGGCGATCTCTAAGGCAGAGGGTTTATCCATCAAGTATCTCGAGCAGCTGTTCCTTAAGTTACGCAAAGCCGGGCTTGTACGAAGCGTACGAGGTATGCACGGCGGCTATTTCCTGGCTAAGTCTCCGGAGAAGATCACGATTGGTGACGTCGTTCGTTCGGTTCAAGCCGACGGGATTTATGCCGCCCCGTGCACCAAACGCAGGGGCTGTTGCGAACGCCAGAGTAAATGCAAGGCCACCAACTACTGGAGCACGCTCCAGAAACTCCTTGATGATTTCTTCAACAATACCACCCTTGCCAGCTTTCAGGAATGAGATTCCTCGCTGTCCATACCAGCTTCTCAAACATAACGGATGCACAGCGTGTGTCGCGGATCCTTATTGAAGAAAAACTAGCGGCATGTGCTAACATCTTACCGGCCCATTCGATATATCGCTGGCACGAAAGGATCGAGGACGAAGACGAGGTATTCGTAATCTTAAAGACCGACGAAGACACCTATCCGGCACTGGAGAGGCGGATTTTAGAGCTACATCCATATGAGGTGCCTATGATTACAGCTACATCTATCCGTGCCGGATCAAAAAGTTACCTTGCATGGCTCTCCAAGGCCTTGCAAAAGAGGAATAAATGGTAACCAAAGCCCAGGTGCGTGAAGCCCTGAAGAAGGTGATAGATCCTGAGATAGGAATCAACATCGTTGATCTTGGCTTGATCTACGACGTTCAGGTGGAGAATGATGTGCCTCACGTCAGTATGACGCTTACGGTTCCCGGTTGCCCTTTGGCAAACATGCTTACCCGGCAAGCCGAGCAGGCGGTGCGAGCAGTGGAAGGGGTGAGGGACGTTAAGCTTGAACTTACCTGGGACCCACCATGGAACCCCAAGATGATGAGTGAGGATGCAAAGCGCAAGCTGGGCTGGGGCGAATAACACATTCGGGGAAAGGTCAAAAGGCCAGCCGCAAGGCTGGCCTTTATCTATTTGAGCCTCACGCTTCCTTAAAGATTTCCATAGGAATTTGTTTTGACTTAAATTTCCGCGGTTTAACATCCTTCAGTTAGAGTGGAATATCTGGTAAACTGGTAAAAATAAAGGTGATTGACTACTGAAGCTGACGCTTGACAAATTTCCTATAAGCAGTATATTTATAGGAGGAGACGAGAATGCGAAATGGAAACCCTCAAGCAAGAAAACTCCGCGAAAAAGAGGTCTACGATCAACTCAAGGGACGAGGAGATAGAGATTACTATGCTTGGGACCGCAATCTTATGTCTGAACTATACGGTGAACGTGTGGGTTTCCAGAAAAAGGCACTATCACGCTATGTGCGAGGGAAGCGAGTTTTAATATTAGGATGCGGAAGAGGAGGTGTAGTCAAAACTTTGAAATCGTACGCCAAGGAAATTATAGGAATCGATATATCCAAAAGAATGATTGGATTGGCCAGAGAATCTTATCCTGACGTAAGATTTATAATAGCCGATGCAGAAGACCTTCCTTTTCCTGACAAAGTTTTTGACGTAGTTTACTGCAGCGCCATTCTGCACCACCTCGATATACAAGCCGCGCTCAAGGAAATCCGAAGGGTACTCATCCCAGGCGGATATCTTTATATCGCTGCTGAACCAGGATTGCTTAACCCCGTAGCATGGATACGCAGAACTTTCTTCCCTTCTAACATTCACACCCCGGATGAAAAACCGTTTATACCTTCTGTGTTCAGAAAAACACTTTATCGAGAGGGATTCAAGGAACTCGTTTACTATCCAAGCTTTATCATCTCACCCATTATACCCGTTTTTGGGAAAAGGTTTCCTAAAATCCAATGGCGACCATTGCTTCACTTCGTGTGTTCATTAGATAGGCTCTTTTTAAAAACCCCACTTAGGGAATTCAGCTGGTTGATAACCGGAATCTACCGATCACCACCTTGATAAATCGTTTGAGGTGAATATAGTTAGCGACTGAAGCCTTTACTCAAAGAGCTTCAGTCCACAGACCTCGAACTTCACACCTTAACCGCCGAACGAGACGCGATCCCCAAAAAAATCGCCGCTCTTGAGCAGGAAATCAACCTGTTGAACCGCCGTCTTGAAGAAGCTAAACAGACACTCACAGAATCCCGTTAGCGTAGCACCACGACTTTTGTGCGTGCCGAGTAACCCTCGGTTGTAACCCGTGCAAAATACACCCCGGAGGGGAAGGAGTAGGGCGGGGAGGGCGTCCAGATGCCTTTGCCTTTGATAGTTTCCTCAAGAACCTTGCGCCCGTCGGCGGAGTACAGGGTAAGCTTGGCCTCGCCCGTAACACTCCCGGACACGTCGTAGAAGAGGCGGTTGAGCGATGCCTTAAGGCGGATGGGGGATTCGGTCTGGATAGAAGATTCCACTACCCCTACGCCCATGTCCCAGTCGGTGATTAAGGCCCATGCCTCGAGGATGGTATCCGGGTTGGGGCGGGTATACACCCACACGATCCGCTCGTCGCACGCCGCCACCACAGTTGTAGCACAAAAAATGTCCCATGCAGTATCCTTTCCCAAGGGCGGGGTGTACTCGAACAGGTTGGTTCGACGCCAGGGTTCGTTGTCGCGAATCTCGCCAAGCACCCCGCCCCCGTGCTCCCATAAGCACAGGGGATCCCAGTGAGAGTAACCTCTCTCGTGGGTCTCGGCAAACCGATCGTCAGAAGAGAAGGCAACCGAGAAATCCCTGTCGCCTCCATTCACGCACCATCTTGAGGCTAGTGTATCCACCACCACCGTGCGTATTGGATACCGGGCCAACCCGCGATGGGTGAACACTTCACCCACAAGCCCGTAAGGCCATGTATTCTTTACCCAGAACGTCACGAAACGCTCATCGTCAAGCCAATAGGGCTCGGCCCACTTGCCCCACTCCTCATAATCCAACAGATGCCCCCTGGACCTCCACGACAGGACAGGTTCATCTGCGGCATCGAACACCTGAAACCGGCGATGCACCGTGTCAGGATTAGGCTGATCACGCCAGGTTACCACCAGGTCGCCTTCGTCGTTCAGCGCCACCCTGGGAGAGGAGAAGGGAAGAAGGTAATTACCAGGAATATCATGGGGCAAAAAGGCCCGGTCTTCGGGATAGCCTTCCAGATCAAAACGCTGAACCCATACGCAGGTCAAATCCCAATAAGGGGGAATTACCTCAAGCCAGGTTACTGCGAACTCACCCCTGTTGTTGAGGCTCAAGTCAATCGGGCTCCTCTTGTATAAGAATACCCGCGCCACCACCGTGTGTGCAGAACCCACAGGGCTGCCGTCAGGGGCGAAGCGCTGGAAGCGCACGTAAGAAGGCTGCTCCGCACTCCGGGTTTCCCTGTCCACCCAAAGCAGGATGGCGTTGCCTGCGGTGTCCATCTCAAGCCAGGGGTAGTGTACCCAGTTGGTGTCCGCCATCTTTGCGATTTGATAAGCGTCGGTCATCGGGTTCCCGTCCCGGTCGAAGAAGCGCACGAAAAGATCCAGCTCTAAGTCATCGGGATTGAATGGGTCCCCGGATGCTATGCTGTCCACCCATGCTACGGCAAAGTGCCCGTCAGGAGCCATTGCCGCACACGGGTAGGTCTGATGATGGCCTGGCTCGGCCTGGGCGATACGAAAGGGTTCTACAAGCGTCCCTCCGCATAACACTAATGCCAAAACACTTAATTGAAGCATACTTACCTCCTTATATGTCTATCATAAGCCGGTTCTTGGGCAATGTCAAGGCCAAAAAGAGGAGGGGCAAAGCCCCTCCTGCAAAGGTTGAGTTACTTACTCGTAGTCTGTCCGCTGGCCAGAACAGGTGCCGTCTCCAGTAAGGCCGTCAGGGACACTGCGGGTTACAAGCCAGCTTGCTGTATAGGTGGGGTCAGGCTCGCTGTCGTAGTTGAAGTGGGGATAGGTACTGCGCCAGGTGCCCCAGACGGAGTCGAACACCACAGGGGGTAGCCCGGATCTCCTGAGAATCGCCGAACCTGACCAGCCACCGCTGCCTTCCTTTTGGCCGCTTTGACCTGTAACTCTGTGAGATATACAGGAGAATCAGCGCAGGAGAACGAACTTTACCCGCTCGACGCGGTCAAGGAAGCGGATGACGGCAAGGTAGAGGCCTGCGGCCATGCCCTGAACGTCAAGCTCGGCCTGGAGAACACCCTGGATGGTCAAAAACTCAGCTTCAGGAATCTCCCTAACCCTTTCCCCTGAAATCGTATAGATTACAACGCTTTTGGTCCCGTCAAGCGGGGTAAAACGGACGGGCAGCCCCAAAGAAACATAGCAGGGATTTGGATAAACCGATACCTTAACGGATACCGAGTCTGTATAACGAGGCAGCGTAAAGAGCGAGATTCCGCCCCCTGCGGTTCCTACCGCAACCCGGCCGGTCCGATCCACATCCAGCCAGCTGTACTCAAAACCATGGATGAGCGGGGTGTCGTATGAGGATATAACCTGCCACAGAGGAGGAAAGGTATCGTATGCGCTATTCGCAGGATCGTAGACAACCACCCCTTCGTTCCTGCAAAGGAAGTAGGTTCTTCCCCAGGGATCGCGATCAACCGAAACAAGATCATCTTCAGGAATCGGCGAGTTTGAGTCTTTATACCACACCGTTCCTTCGGGCGTCCAGTGGAATGCCCCCTCTGGCGAGACTCCCCAAACACCTCCTGAGCCGTCCAGTGCTATATCCCGCACCTGCTGGGCCGGAACCTTGATGGTGAACTCCCCGCCCTCAAGCCGATCTGTAAAATCCGGTGGATAGTAGGCCACAAGTCCTGCACTCGTACCCGCCCATACCGTGCCTAAGGGATCGAACTCGAGCGCGTAAACATGTTCATAGATATCTGACCAATCGATGTGCGTCAATTCCTGGAGATCAGGCGAAAGCACGCTCATCCTTTGGGAATTAAAGTGGGAAACCCATATCCGATCCAATGGATCTACCGCAACAAAGGCTATTATGTTAAGGCTCACACCCTCACCCCAGGAATACTCCTCCCACTCATTTGTCGAGGGGTCGTAACGAACAACGCCATTGGTAGCCCACCATGAACCGAACACAATCCGTCCCTTCGAGTCAACCGCACTTACCTTTGTGGAGTTATTAATGGGAATGGTGTCGTTGGTATAAAGATTCTCCCAGCCCTCCTCCCCCTCTTCAAAGTAGCGCGTCACCCCGCGCATGCCATGAGTCATCCAGAGATTGCCACGATCATCCAACAGAAGATGCCAAACAAAGTTGGAGTTAAGCCCTGGACAGTCGAAACTTTGCGAACCATCCCATAACGTTCTCCATTCCCCATTCCAGACTATGAGCCCATCACCCCAGTACTCATTACCGGAAGACAAACCAATCCATACACGTCCCCATTCATCAATCTCTACCACCTGCATGAACCGAGCCCAGGTCGATTTTACCCCGGCAGGGGTATCTATCCAGAAACCCAAGGTGTCCAAGGTATCAACCGCCTCGCGATAGCGAAACAGCCGTTTATACCCGCCCGTCCCTGAGGCGGACGTAACATAAATCGTATCGCCCGCATGCGCGAGTGAAGTAACCTTAGGCAAGGTATCCTGGAGTAGAAAAACCGTATGGAAGCCGGCTCCTGATTCGGCATATCTTGATACCCCCTTGCGGGTCAGGACATTGAGGGAATCCCCGGGATCCAGGTCGCGTATATCCGTAGAGGGTAGACCATCGGTGATGCTGAAGGTTTCAACCGATCCAGTTGTCGGGACGTAACGCCTGAGACCTTCATTTGAGCCTATCCATAAATCCCCTTTGAACCAGCACATCCTGGGTGCGGAGCGGTTACCAAGCGGTGGGATAGGAATCCTGGTATCATCATCCAAGAAAGCAGGCGTGCCCCTCATTAAGATAAAGAATACCCCGCTGGGTGTACCAACGGCAAGTGTATCCCCGTTAAGAGCAAGCGAGAGAACCGAACCGCTAACCTGGGGATGAGGTAAGGCCTGATCGGACTCAGGATCGATCAGGGCCAATCCATCGTCAGTCCCAACCCACAACTCGCCTGAGCTGACCAACGCCAGGCTGCGGCAAACGTTGTGCACAAGCCCGTCGGTGTTGGTAAAACCGCGGGTAAACGCGGAGTCTGCAAGCGAGAAGAATCGCACCCCGCCGTTCGTCGCACACCACGCACCGCCATCAACAGGCGCAATATCGTAGATAAGGTTTGCGTTGAGCAAACTCCTCCACTCGACCTGATCCAGGTTTATGCCCAAGATAAGATAAAACATCAAAGGCAGCATCCCTACCCCCTTTCTAAGTTAAGAGATTCCAAGGACATCTCAAAATCACACAACACAAAAAGCGTGAAAAAACCAGCATATCTTAACCCTAATGGAATTTTTCCAGTACCGTTTTGGCGCGCATCCCGAAGGGATCGTTCTCCCCGCGCTCGGCAACAATCGCATTAAAGATCACTCGTGCGTCATCGTAACGCTCAAGCTGAATGTACCCCTCACCAGCCTGGAACCAGCTCTCAAGCCCCCATTGATCCTGGGGAAACTCCTCATGGCACTGCAGGAACAAGGCAACCGCCCTCTCAAGACGTTCAGGATCAGCGAACGCCGCGTAAGAACGCGCGGTCCAGTAGAGAAGCCGAGGACGTTCTTCGGTCACAAGCGGGGCTGCACGCTCAAAGTAGGTGATCGCCTGAGAGAACTTGGAGCCATAGTAGGCTGTAACCCCAAGCTCCATGTACCACTTCCCGCGTTCTTCAGAGGATGTGGACTCTTCAGCCAGAAGCTCAAAGTACTCAAGCGCCTTATCCCACTCCTTCTGGCTGCGTGCCATTTTACCAAGGTTCTCAAGTGCCAACGGACGTAAGTCAGATGCCGTGAGCGTATGTCTGTAATAGGAAGCGGCGCTGTCAAACTCCTGCTGCATGTAAAACAACGAACCTAACTTGAAATAAACCGTAGATAAGAGCTCACTTCTTGAGAAATCGGAGATAAACCCTTTGAGGATCCCCATAGCGTCTTCTAGTCTCCCTTGCCTGGCAGCGGCAACCCCACTGTAGTATACAAAGTTCTCGTTCTGCCACAGCGCACGCACATTAGAAAGCGCTGCAAGCACACTGTCCGCCTCCTGGATACGACCCGAATTCAAAAGATACGCAACCTTTCCCAAAAGAAGCGGCGATTGATCGGTTGCGCTCATAATATCAAGCCGCAGCCACAGCGAATCGGCCTTCCTGATTTCTCCAGAACGATATAAAGCTGTAACGAGTTTGGCAAGAATCAAGGTGTCTTCAGGATTGGCCGCATGAAGTTTCCAAAGCGAAGCCACCGCACTTGAGTCCTCCCCTCCAGCAATCTTGTACTGGGCTAGAAGGAACTCCGCCTTTGCCATAAGATCCTCGTTCTTGCCTTCTCTCGTAAGCCGCTCCAAAAGATGCCTGCCCAGACGGGGGTGATCAATCAATCCCGCGCCCACGCCTGCCCAGTAGAGGTAGGAATCGGTACGGCCTGATGGCCGTGCGTGCAACAAACGTTTGATATCTTCAGGTTTGACCATTTCAAGCTCAACCTTCGCCACTTCTCTGAAGAACTCGATCTCCTGGTCGTACTCGGCGTCCTGGAGCGCTGCCTGAAAGTTGTCGAATTCGTTGTACTGACGCAGGGTAAATATCAGGTCAAGGGAGCGCTGCCATAGATCGCGGGGCAGAGTTTCCAGCTCTTCTGCCATCTTGCGGTAAAGCCTCAGCGCTTCGAGGTTTCGCCCGCGTGCTTCCTCAAGGAAGGCAAGCTCACGGCAGGCAAGGAAGTAAAGGGTATCGTGCGGAGCCACCGAGAGGATCAAGGAAAGTTTTGCCGCGGCATCGGTCGTATCTGCAACGGCAAGCGAGAGCCTGGCAAGCTCATAGAGTACAGGATAGCTGTAAGGGCTTTGCGGACGTGTAAGGTAAAGGGTTTCCCAGCCGCTCTGCGCAGCTGTGGTATCTCCACGCGCAAGCTGAACGTACCCAAGAAGGAAGGTTATTTCATCCGCGTAGCGACCTTCAGGGTAGTGGTCAAGGTAATCAAGCGCCCTCTCTACCTTTTTCAAGGGATCGCGTATCTCAGTAACAAAAAGATGGTATAAAGCGTCCTCGACCAGGCGATCGACAGGGAACTGCCAGTAAAGGTTCTCGTAGCGCTCCCGCGCCTTGTCAAGATACTTTACCTTGCCGTCACGCAGATACAGCCGCTCGTAGGACAAAGCAGAGTAGTAGAAAGCCTGAGGCGTTGAGACCGTGTCGAGGAACGCAATCGCACCCTCGTAGTCCTTGGCATCCTCAAAGAGAATCTTCCCCTTCTCCGACGAGCTTGTCGCAGAGATGAGTTTTTGGAGCGCAGCCTCTGCGTCCTTGATCTCGAAGTATCTGAGGAGTTCAGCTTCGCGTGCGGCCTCTGAGCGTTCAAGCGCGAATGGAGCATGGGCCAGGTAATCCTCGTAAGCCTGGAACGCTTCTGTATACCTATCCTGAGAGCCTAGTAATCTTGCCCTTCTCAGGATCTCCTCTGGACGTAGGAAAGGAGAGGAGATAAGCAGACGTTCATAAAGCGAGTACTCTTCCTTTTCTGCGAGTATCTCAAGTGCGTGCACGTACTCGTCATAGGTACGGAATCTTGCATCACCCAACACCTTGGAGTCGAACTCCTGGCTTGCAAGCAAGCGAACGCGTGCCTCAAGTGAACGGTCGTAGGAGGAAAAGGGGAGTCTCCTCTGCACCTCCTCGTATGTCTTTACCGCGCTCCGGTTATCGCCCAGGGCGGCGTATGATTCCGAAAGCGGCAAAAGCGCATCATCGCGGCGCTGGTCAAGCGCAGAGGAGTACAACTCAACGGCATCTTCGTAGAGACAAAAAGACTGAAATAACTTACCAAGGATATAGGCTTCCGTTGCAGGAATCTCCGAGGGCTTGCCCATTGCAAGCCCAGCCTCTAGCGAGGAAAGGCTATCCCCCCGTGACAGTGTGGCTTCGATCTGAAGCGCTGCAATGGTTGCCGCAACCTCAGGATAGGTCTCCTCAAGATCGGCAAGATAGACACGCAAGAGATCGTAGCGCCCGGCGGCAAGAAGCACCTTCGCCCCCATCAGCCGGATGTCAGGGTCATCTATACTCCTATAGATATCGCGCACCCTCTCATACTCCTTGCGTTCCTCAAGCTTCTCCGCAAGCCTCAACTTGGTATCCTGAGAGAGCTCAAATCGGGGATAATCGGAGAACAAGGAATAGGCCTTACCCGCTTGATTCAGCTCAAGTGCCGAGACAACAGCCTTCTCTAACGCCTGCGGCGCAGGGTCTGGGGCGTCTCTAAGATGGCGCTCAAGATAGCGCAGCGCCTTTTCGTAGCGGGCAAGGGCAAACGCGGACTGACCGGCAAGTAAAAAAGCGCTGTCAACCGCGTCAAACTCGGGCTCAAGAAGCAATTGCTCCATCGCGTAGAGGGTTGGGCCATAAAGCCCGCTGCGGTAAGCAGCCACCGCCTGGTCAAAGTCCTCCCGCAGTGTGGTAGCGACAAGAAACAGTAAGATCAAAGTCATATCGACATATCAGGCCTTTTATGCCATCAGCATTCCGCCGTCCACGCGTATAACCTGGCCGGTGATGTAGGAGGCGTCATCTGAACATAAGAAACGCACTATCTTCGCCACATCTTCCGGGGTGCCGAATCTTTTAAGAGGAATCTGCGTAAGATAGGCGTCCTTTATATCCGCAGAGAGCGCGTTGGTCATAGGGGTTTTGATAAACCCTGGTGCTATGCAGTTTACGGTGATGTCGCGAGCGCCAAGTTCGCGGGCAAGGGATTTGGAGAAGCCGATAAGTCCTGCCTTGGATGCGGCGTAGTTGGCCTGCCCAACGTTACCTATCTGTCCCGCCACAGATGAGATGTTGACGATGCGACCCCAGCGCGCCTTGAGCATTGGCCGCAGGAAAGCCTTGCAAACGTTGAACGCGCCTGTGAGGTTCACCTTGAGAACCAACTCCCAGGCAGCGGCGTCCATGCGCATGAAAAGGGTGTCACGGGTGATGCCTGCGTTGTTGACGATAACGGTGATCTGGCCGTGTTCTTTCTCAACCTTTGAGGCAAACCCGGTCATCTCATCGAAGGAGGAGACGTCGGCCTTGTAGCAGTGGGCCTTGCCGCCCTCTTTTTCAATCAGGTCTTTAGTCTCGGTAAGTCCTTCCTCGTTCAGATCCAAAAGCACAACCGGATAGGACTTGGCAAGTTCCATTGCAATGGCCCGCCCGATCCCTGCCGCTCCGCCGGTAATTAAAGCTTTTCTTTCTTCGTTCAAAGCTCCTCCTAACGTAAAAGGGTCATCATTCCCTTGTTCCGCTCCGCTACCCTTGAACCCTCAAAGGTTTCAACTATATAGAAATAAAGCCCTGAGGCAACCGGCCTTCCTGCATCGTTCGTGCCGTCCCAGAAGGCTGTCCGGCTGTAGCGGCTTATCTCGGTAGGCCTTTCGTCAAGGATTCTAACCCGTTTGCCGGCAAGGTTATAGATAAGAACCCTGAAATCCGGGTACTGGTCTGCGGCCTTTTCCTCGTCGGTCGGCTCGTAAACGATGGTTGCTCGTTCGTGTTCGTGAACGTTAAATGGGTTGGGATAAGAGTAGACATGTCCCAACAACAAAACCGCTATCTCCAGCCTGGCCGTCATTACGCTGTCTGCCGGAGAGATCTCGGTAACCGACGCGCCTGAGGGAGCGCCGTCGTAGAACCTGCTTGAGGGAGTAGATGAGTTGTTGAAGCCAAAGCTATCATCCGACCATAGATCCGAAGCCCAACCTACACCTGAGGTAAAGAGATAGTCCGGATCACCGTCCGCCTGCATGATGCCGACCAATGGATTCTCAAGATCGCTGTTGGTTTCCTTTGATTCATCCACGTGAAGGATCAGGAGTCCGTCACCTGGAAGACCTTCATCGAAACCGATCCTTTGACGGTTCTCCACGAGAAAATACTCGCCTCGCCCAACCGATTCAAATGACCAATCAACCCCAGAAGGATTAGGGAATATCCTGTAGGTTGAAGGAGACGCTGATGATGTGGAAAACCATGCATTCTCGACCAGCTCTAATCTGTCTCGCTCAAGCGCCTCCGGCTCTACCCAGCCCAAAAAGTACTTGCACCACGCGCAGAGATGAACCGGCGAGGAACCCGGTGGATCTCCTGCCCAGGAACCCGAAGCCATAAGGCAGAAGTGGCCTAAACCTGCTTTTCCTGCATTAACGCCATCAGTTATATAAAGGTCGGGCAGGCCGAACCCGTGCCCCCACTCATGGCAGAAGACACCGATGTTGGAGATGCCCTCTTTACCTAATATCGAGTAATCGGAAAGCTCAGGGTTCATGGTGTAGACGTCTATCTTGATGTAAGAACCAGGATTGTTGGGGTCAGGGTCGTTGGTTTTGTAAACGCCAAGGCCACCGTACTCTGCCCAGCCTGAAAGCGAGAACTCATGCGACCATATGTCGTCTTCATCGTCGGTCTCCTCGGCACCGTAGCTCACGTGAACGACGGTAAAGATATCTACATATCCATCCTTATCATTGTCGTACTGCGAGTAATCAACGTAAGGATCGCTTCGCTTGCACGCCTCATAGACTAATAGACCGGCGCTGCGATTATAGTCATTCCCTATTCCGTACTCGTCGTTGGCGTAGTAGGTAGAGAAATGATCGGCCTCGTAAGGACCGTATACTTGACCTTGAAGGTCAACCCTGCCGTATGAGACCTCATCGTAGTAATCATGAGCGGTGCCTGGCTTCCAAGGACCATCGAAAAGCATCCGCTGAAAATCTTCGTCGTCATAGGTGGCTTCCACATCGGAGTATTCCATCAGCACTACAGGGAAAAGCTTTGGTCCTTCAACCGCCAGTACCCTCGTATCCTCGGATAGTGCAGGGAGTATGGCCTGATACCGGTTTAATCCCAGTTCGCGATACCGCTCCCAGGCCTGCTCCGAAAGCTTAACCCCGGGCCTTGGCGGCATCAACCAAAGGAATGCAATTATAGCCCCAAATAAGTGCATAGAGGTTACTTCTTCGGCTGCTCCTTCTCCTTCATGGAGCAACGTCCCTCGAAGAAAACATTGTCCTGAATCACAAGCCCCTTGCAGGTCACATCACCAATAAGGTTGGCGCCGGCGTGCATCTCCACCTTACCTTGCGAATAGATGTTACCCTCTATCCTCCCACCAATGAAAGCGTCCCTGCAACGAACATCCCCTTTAACGCGGGCACTCTCGCCGGCAGTAAAGGTGTCGGAGACCGTAATGTTTCCTTCAAGCGTTCCATCAATTCGCAGGCTGCCCTTGGCTTTGATGTTCCCCGTAATCACCGTATCCTTTCCAATTAAGGTATCGAGTTTTCCTTCTTTATTGCTCATATGCTCCTCCTTTGTATTCTCGTTTGAGGATGAAAAGGTTGGCAGGGTCTATTGGGGTACCCTTATGTCTAACCTCGAAGTGCAGATGCGGCGCACTTGAGCGACCGGTGTTACCCACATAACCCACTATCTGATTCATACTAACCCTTTCTCCCTTCCTCACTATGGCCGACCGCAGGTGGCCATAGAACGTCTCGTAGTACTTGCCATGGCGAATCTCAATGTAGTTACCGTAAAGACTATCGAACCCCACCTCTTCCACCACCCCGTCGGCGGTAGCAAAAACAGGCTTCCCCTCCGAGGTTGCAAAATCAATCCCAGGATGATGCTTTGAGAAGGGACGGGTAATACGGAATCCGACCGTTGGTAAAACCTGGGGATAAAAACCCTCTATCTCCTCTTCTATCTGGGTGGAATCGAAATCGGATGTATCAAGGGTATCGGAGACCCTCTGAGGTATTATAGGTTTGTAGGCAAAGATGAGCTTGGTATAGTCTACCGTATCCGGGGCCTTCTCTATCCCAAGCATTATCCGCAGGCGTTCCAGTTCCTTCTTACTCTCTAAAAGCTCCTGCTTAACTTCAGGCAATCTGGCAAGGGCGCCCTCAAGCTGATCGGTGCGGTTTCGCAACGACTCCACCTCTGCCCAGTCGATGTAGATCTTGAGCGAGAAAACCAGCATAGCAATCACACCCAACACAAATCCCCCTATAGCAGAAAGAATCGCCATTACCGCGGAAAGAGAGTAGGTGCGACCGAACGAACGGTTGGAGTAACTGGTAGAGATATGAATAGAGATTCTTTTAGGCAACTTAGGTGTCATTGATCCTTCTCTCTTGCAACAAGCTCTCCGAGGAGTTTAGACATAGCCTCACAATCTGAGACTGCCGCACGCTCTATCTGGGAGCCACGATAGCGAAGTGGAATCCCTAAAACAAGCGACGGGATTCCTTTTCTGGACAGCGTATCGGCCGCACTTTCCTCGTCCCAGGCAAACCCTTTCTGAAGCTTTATACCGAGACCGGATGCGGTGCTCGTGACCTCATCTACCCATAGAGACGGTGCGACACTGTACTGGGTACGCAGAAGAACCCCAGGCCCTTTGCCCACAGAAAAGCCAGCTTTCTCCTTACCGCAAACAAGTGGTTCGAGAAGATAGAGACGTTGGATCTTGAGGGTTTCAAGCGCAGCGCTAACGCCGGCAAAATTCAGATATCTCCCTGTATAAAAAACACAAGCGAATGACTGGTCAGCATGGACGTTTTTTGCCGCCTCAAGAATAGCTACAGCACACACGCGATCACCTAAAGCTGTGGCAAAGTATGCATCCTGCGAGAATTCGAACTCCGCGAGCGGCACAATGAAAGTGCCCATCTCGCCTGAATCTTTAACCAGGTTCTCTGCTCGGAAGGTCTTGGTATCCGGATCGATAAAGATACGATAGCGTCTGGCTTCCTCGTCAACTCCCCAGCCGGGGCCAAGTTTTGTATCCGAAGGCAGAGGCCTGAGGTGTAAAAAACCCTTCTTGTCACGATGTTCAACAACCCATCCGGGCTGATCAAGATGGGTGCAAAAGACGCGATAAGGACCGTCTCCCCTGTGTGCGATCACATTCCCCAGGGCGTCGGCAGTGACCTCAAGATTCGTTCCCTTGAAATGGGTCTTTACGATCCCGGCCACCCTTGATTCCCGGCCCGTAGGACCGAAAGCAGCGCATAACTCTTGTAAGATCTTGTTCTTCACAACTTAACCTCTCCGAACCGTCCGCAGGCGGCCTTAACCAACTCTATGGTATTTATTATATCCTTGAGATCGGCCAATGCAACCGGTGAATGGATATATCGCGCAGGGATAGCAATTACTGCAGCTTTTAAGGCTTTAACACGAACCGCGGCGCCTGCGTCCGTTCCGCCAACCAGAGGACGCTTGAACTGCCAGGGGATATGCTCGCGATCAGCAGTATCTGTAAGAAGCTCAACCAACCTCTGGTTGCAGACAACCGTTCGGTCAAGGATGGTTATAACCGGCCCTTTGCCCAGAAAAGGCCTGCGTGCAACATCTGCGTCCGTAGGAACGTCGCAGGCACCGGTTCCTTCAAGAACGATCATGATGTCAGGCCGAACCTTAGCCGCTGCAATGCGCGCTCCGCGTAAACCCACCTCCTCCTGAACTGTCCAGACAAAGGTCAGAGGGATATCAAACTCGTGCTTTATCAGTTCAGTCATCATGTAGCACCCGGCGCGGTCGTCGAAAGCCTTTGCCTTCAGGATATCGCCTTGCTGCTCGAAGAGGGTACCGAACCAGATCGGATCGCCAACATCAACAAAGCGCTCCGCTTGATCCCTGGAGAAAGCCCCTATGTCGATGCGAAAATCGGAGATAGGCATAACCTTCTTCGATTCTTCCTTATCTGAAAGGTGCAAGGGCTTTATACCGATGACCCCTGGGATACCCCCTTTACCTACCCTCACCCTCTTTGCAGGAAGAACGCGCGGATCGATCCCACCCAGTGTCATAAACTTTATGAATCCCTCCTCGTCGATGCCTCGAACCATCAGACCCACCTCGTCGGTGTGAGCGGCGAACATAACGCGGGGACCGGATTTCTTCTCACCCTTGATCATAAAGAGGTTGCCAAGATGGTCGGTGTGTACTGAATCAGCATAAGGACCTACGGCATCTATTAGTATCTCGCGCACCGCATCCTCATATCCGGAAACACCTGGCGCATCGCACAAACGCTTCAGGAGCTCCACAGATCCTCACTCTGCAACGAGGTGCTGAGCAGCTTGAGCGATGATTCCACGTCTGCAAGATCGCAAACCTCAACAGGGGTGTGCATGTTGCGAATGGGAATGGATAAAAGGATCGAGGGGATTCCCTCACCTGAAATACTCAAAACATCGGCCTCGGTTCCGGTGGAGCGGGTTAAAGGCTCGAGCGAGTAGGGTATGGAAAGCTCTGATGCGATGTTTCGCATAGTAACCAGGTGCGATCTTGATAGAATCGGTCCCACACCCAGTACAGGCCCCTTGCCCAGATGGAACGCGGAATCCTTCACACCGTGGTCTGTTCCGAAGGTGGTATCAACGACCAACGCGAACGAGACGCTCTCCCCGGATTCCAAGGCGCTGCGGCCCGCAAATCCGGCACCGAGCATCATCACCTCCTCCTGGGCTGAAGCAAAGAACCGTATCCGACCTGGAAGTTTGCAGGATACAAGCTCCTCGGTAATGAGAAGGGAGAGATAGAGACCGATGCGGTTGTCCAGACCCGGACCTGTGACCCGCGAACCGGCCAGCGAAGATGGCTTTTGAGCCCAGGTGCAGACCGTACCGATGGGAACCTGTTCTCGAACCTCATCAACAGGTAATCCCACATCTATGAAGAGTTTCTCTCGAGGTATGGGCGCTTTACGCTCTTCCTCGGAGACAAAATGTAGTGGCAGCATACCCACCACCCCGCGGAGCGCTCGTTTCCCCCACACCATAACCTCTTGTGAAGGCACCACTCGCGGGTCTATAGAGGGCATCCGAATATACAGATACCCTTCCTCATCGACACGTTCCACCACAAAAGAGACCTGATCGGCGTGGGCTGAGAATAAGGCCAGCTTTGAGCCTTCGCCTATCTGCCATGAAAGACCTGCAGGGCCAAGGTCGCAAGTTTCGATGCCGCGAGTTTTGAGATACTCGGAGAGAAACGCCTTCATCCGTTCCTCGTAGCCAGATGGCGAGTGAACCTCCAGCAGTTGAAAAAGGAGTTCGTGGTTCATTTATTCTTAAACCACTCCAGGAGACGATTAAGCTCGTCCTCACCGGCGTAACAGAGCTCGATCTTCCCCCCTTTGCGTGCCCTTACTACCCGCACCTTAACGCCCAGCTTCTCAGATATAAGCTCCTCTGCGGCAACGACGATCCCATCTTTCTTTTTGCGCCTCGCAGGCATTTTAACCTTTGTCGCCGAGCGCGCTATCTGCTCCACCGCACGTACACTAAGACCTTCGGAAACGATGCGTTCACAGAGCTTTTCTGCGAGGGAAACGGACGAAATCTGCAAAAGCGCCCGTGCATGGCCTTCGGTGATTTTACCCTCCTCAAGAAGCTTTCTGACCTTGCGCGGAAGCGAAAGCAGACGCATGGTGTTGGCCACGGTCGAGCGATCCTTTCCCACCACCTTGGCCACATCCTCCTGGCTCATCCCGAACTCATCTACCAGCTGTTTGTAGGCGAGCGCCGCCTCTATTGGATTGAGGTCTTCACGATGCAGGTTCTCAACAAGTGCCAGGGCAAGCATCTGGCGATCAGTGGCCTTGCGGATTACTACAGGCACATCCTTTAATCCGGCTATCTCGGCTGCCTTCAGGCGTCTTGAACCAACCAGAAGCTGGTAGCTCGTACCCTTTCGTCTGACCACGATGGGTTGAAGCATCCCGTGTTCTTTGATGGATGCAGCAAGCTCAGAGATCTCCTGGCCTGATATCTTGCGGGGCTGATATGGATTAGTGGCGATAAGCTTGATCGGTATCCTAAGCGTCTCCCCCTTCAATTCTTTCGGTGCAGCCGGGATAAGGGCGTCAATCCCCTTACCTAAAGCTTTCCTAGCCACGGGCGATCACCTCGCTTGCAAGTTCCAGATACGCCTGTGCGCCGCGCGAGTTGATGTCGTAGTGAAGGATGGTCTGCCCGAAGCTGGGCGCTTCGGCAAGCCGCACGTTGCGGGGAATCACGGTGTCAAAAACCTTATCTTGAAAGTACTTGCGGACCTCATCCGCCACCTGATCGGAAAGGTTGGTGCGAACGTCGTACATGGTCAGAAGCACCCCGAATATCACAAGTTCTGGATTGAGTGAGAATCGGACCCGATCAAGGGTATTCAACAGTTTGCCTATGCCCTCAAGAGAGTAGTACTCGCACTGGACCGGGATGAGGACGCCGTCGGCGGCCACCAGGGCGTTAAGGGTCAAAAGACCCAGGGATGGCGGTGCGTCAATAATTATATAGTCGTATTGAGAATCAAGTGGTGCAAGCGCTTCACGCAGTCTTGAGGCGCGCGCCTCGTTCTCCACGAGTTCGATCTCAAGCCCTGCCAGATCGATAGAGGCTGGGATGATATCAAGAAACCTCACGGCGGTCGAACGGATAGCTTCACGCACGCGGTGAGGTTCACTCAGCACCTCGTAGGTGGAAATCTCAAGCCCCCGGCTGTCTATCCCCAGGCCAGAGGTGGCGTTGGTCTGAGCATCGGTGTCGACCAGAAGCACCTGTTTTTCGGCAACCGCGAGTGCCGCCGAAAGATTTATCGCAGTGGTGGTCTTTCCAACACCGCCTTTCTGGTTTACGATAGCTATCCGCCTCATTGGTTATGTTATTTAATCCTCGCCGTTTGTCAATAAAGGGGGATGGATTTTTAGTTCAGGAATACTCTGAACTTCTTCGATGGTTACCTTGCTCTGCTCACCTTTTTTCATGTCCCTCAGAATGAAGTTGCCCGATGCGATCTCTTCCTCCCCTACGATAAGAACCTTCTCTGCGTTACGTGCATCGGCACGCTTGAGCTGTTTGGAGAGTCCTCCGGCTCGGAACTCGGCCTGGGCTGGTATGCCTCGCTCGCGCAGCTTGAAGAGCAACCGCAGCGAATATCCCCTGGCCTCATCACCCAAAGGCAGGAGAAGAAGGGGTATGGGTGATTGGGTAAAATCAAAGACCTCCTCCCCCTTACTCACCAGAAGTGCTCGCTCTACCCCGAAGGCAAAGCCTGTCGCAGGGGTAGGCGGACCGCCAAGTTCCTCGGCAAGATAATCGTAGCGACCACCGCCGCACAGCGTATCCTGGGCACCAAGCAACCTGGATTTGAACTCGACCACCGTTCTGGAGTAGTAGTCAAGGCCGCGAACGAGCCGATCGTTCTCCTGGTAGGGAATGGAGAAGCCCTCAAGCCCCCTCTTGACCTGATCGAAGTGAAGCTTGCAATCCTCGCAAAGGTATTCACGCTGAGAAGGGGCGTTTTTTAAAACAGCCTGGCAGCTTTTAACCTTGCAGTCGAACACCCGTAAGGGGTTGCGCTTCATTCTTACCTTACAGTCCGAGCAGAGTTCCTCCTGGTGTTCCTTGAGGAATTCCACAAGCTTTTCGGTATATCCTGGCCTGCACTTGCGGCAGCCGATGGTATTGAGTTCCAGATACATCCCCTTAATACCCATGTCGGTGAAGAGGTCGTAGCCCAGCTTTACGAGTTCAATATCCGCCTCAGGCTCGGCCTCGCCAACGATCTCGGCACCTATCTGGGTGTGCTCGCGATAGCGGCCCTTCTGCGGCTTGTCCTGCCGGAACATAGTCATCGCATACCACAGGCGGATGGGAATCTTCAGGTGATTCTCAAGGACAGCCCGCATCACCGACGGCGTTGCTTCAGGCCGGAGTGCAAGATCGCGTCCGCCCATGTCGGCAAATCGGTACATCTCCTTGATTACTATATCCGATGCCTGGCCGGTGGAGCGCTGGTACAACTCGTATGCCTCGAAGGTAGGGGTCAGTATCGGCAGGAACCCGGCGCGGCTGAACTTCTCGTAGACCATCTGCTCCAGTTCCCGCCTGGCCAGAGCCTCGCCGGGCAGGATGTCCCTTGTCCCTTTAACCCGTTTGAAGCGCACGTCTCCTCCTTACAAAACCTATGAGGAATCCAACGACGATGCCTGCCTCGTTCGCGGCAAGATCAAGCACGGCAACGTCCCTCTGGGGCGCAAGGAACTGGAGGAACTCGCTGGCCGCTCCGAAAACAATGGCTATCAAAAGTCCCCACCAGCCGAATGACCGGGCGGACAGGTATCCGAGATAGCCGAAGGCGAGAGCGTGAAGAAGCTTGTCCACCGGAAACCTTTGAGGCGGCGTCCCTCTGCCCGGGATAAATGACAGGGCTATGAGGAAGAGCGCCCAAACGAGGAGGTAGAGGTGCCAGCGCCGCATACTAACCCCTGATTATCTCCTTTATGCGCATGAGCCTGGTAAGGTTCGAGCGCTCCATCTCGGAGAGCTTGAGTTTGATAAAGGAGATGGTCTCTTCAGTATTGGGAATAACCACGTATTCCAAGGCATTGACACGGCGGCGGGTGCGCTCTATCTCGGATGCCAGAAGCTCGAGTGCCTTTTCCTTCTCTGCCAAAAGCACCATCTTCTCAAGGACCGAATAGAGCGCCTTTAAGGCAAGGTCGAGTTCGCCCGAGGTCTCAAGGAATCCGTATGAGCGGATGCGACCGGTAAGTTTCGGCTTGAAGGTGGGCGTCTTTACGTTGAGTATTCGGCGTGTTCCTGCCTCGATTACCAGCCTGGCCGCGGGAAGCGAGGTGGCGATCTCGGTGGCACGGGGGTCGCGCTGAGCTGAGGCCAAGGCATAACGGGCAAAGGCCCTGCGAAGGGGTTCCTCAACCTCCTCGCGCATCTGTCTGATTTCATCAACGAGAGAGTAAACGTTGCGCATAAGCTCCTCGAGCTTGTCCTTTAAGAGCTTGTGTCCGCGGGCGGCAATCGCCAGACGCTTGCGCAGCTTCAAAAGCTCCATCCTGGTCGCGTTGACTGCGAGTCTCAAATCCACTCCTCATTCTCTTCATCCGCCATCACAATTTTCATCTCACACAGGTTTAGAATCTTAGAAGGTGCGTTGCGGATCAAGCGTTCTCCTCTTCCTTTTTGAGCTTGGCCGCCGTCTTGTCATAATACTTTTCGAGATATTCATCCCGCACCCGCTTCATCTCGGCGCGTGGAAGCATGGTGAGAAGTTCCCAGCCAAGATCAAGTGTTTCTTCTATGGTTCTGTCCTCGTACTCGCCCTGGGATACGTAGCGGGCCTCGAACGCCTCGGCAAAACTCATGAACTTCTTGTCGATATCGGTCAATGCCGCCTCACCCAAAATCACGGCAAGCTCCTGTGCCTCCTTGCCTCGTGCGTAGGCAGCATAAAGCTGGTTGAAGGAATCGGCGTGATCCTCGCGCGTCTTCCCTTTACCGATCCCCTTGTCCTTCAAACGAGAAAGGGAAGGCAGAACGTCCACAGGCGGAGAGACGTTCTTATTGTGCAGTGAACGGGAGAGGATGATCTGCCCCTCGGTGATGTATCCGGTGAGATCGGGGATCGGGTGGGTCTTGTCGTCCTCAGGCATGGTGAGTATGGGGATAAGGGTGATGGAGCCTTCGGATCCTTTGATTCGGCCCGAACGTTCGTATATGGATGCCAGGTCGGTGTAGAGGTATCCGGGATAGCCGCGGCGACCTGGGATCTCCTTTCGGGCGGCTGAGATTTCGCGCAAGGCCTCGCAGTAGTTGGTCAGGTCGGTAAGGATAACCAGAACGTGGTAGTTCTGGGTAAAGGCGAGGTATTCGGCTGCGGTGAATGCCACACGCGGGGTGGCTATACGCTCGATGGCCGGATCGTCGGCAAGGTTCAAGAAGAGAACCGCGCGCTCCAGGGCACCGGTGCGGCGGAAGTCATCTATAAAGAACTGGGCCTCCTCAAAGGTGATGCCCATGGCGCCGAACACCACGGCGAACTCCTCCTTTGCTCCCAGCACCTTGGCCTGCCGCGCGATCTGGGCAGCCATGCGGTTGTGAGGAAGGCCGGAACCTGAGAATAGGGGCAGCTTCTGGCCGCGCACCAGAGTGTTGAGGCCGTCGATGCATGAGATACCGGTCTGGATGAACTCATTGGGGTATGCCCGGGCAAAAGGGTTGATGGGCAGGCCGTTGATGTCTCGGAACTCCTCCGGGATCAGAGGAAGCGAGTCATCGCGGGGACGGCCCAGGCCGTCGAAAACCCGACCCAAAAGTTCTTCTGACACACCGATCGTGATCCCCTTGCCCAAAAAGCGCACCCTGGTCTGGCCGATCTCGATCCCGGATGAGCCCTCGAATATCTGGATGAGTGCCTTGTCCTTATCTACCTCGAGCACACGTCCCCGGCGGCGCTCACCTGAGGGCAGGAAAATCTCAACCAGCTCCTCGTACTTCACCCCTTCAACGCCTTCAACCAAAAGAAGAGGCCCTGAGACCGAGACGATGGTTTGATAATCGATTATACCTTGAAGTTTTCTTGATTCCTTGACAGACGCCTTCTTTGTCTTAAGAGATGTGTTGGGGGTGTTACGGGTGTTACGGGGCGTCATTGTGAAATCTCCTTCTTGAGTGAGGCGATTTCGGAAACGATCTCCTCCTCGATCTCGGCGATCTTTTCGCGATCGGCTTCCCTCATGTAGCGGGCCCGTGCGATCTTCTCGCGCACCTTAAGGTTGAGTAGATCATCAAGAGATGCTCCTGCATCAAGCGCCTTCTGCGCTTCGCGGTAGTACTTCAGAACTGCAGAAAGCATCTTCGCCTGCTTTTGGAGGCTGGCGTAGGTATCTATCTTGTGGAAGGCGTTTTGGTGCAAAAAATCCTCGCGGATGGAGCGCGTAGCCTCCATGATCAGGCGTTCCTTGGGCGAGAGAGCGTCCAGCCCGATGAGACGAACGATCTCCTTTAATTCATCCTCCTCCTGCAGAAGCCTCATGGCCTCTTTGGAGTCGGCAAGGAACTTGTCGCCGATAGCCTCGCGTACGGATTCGGCCACCGAGTCGGTATAAAGGGAGTAGGAACGAAGCCAGGATATGGCAGGGAAGTGACGCGCATACGCAAGGGTGTCCTCAAGCGACCAGAAGACCTTGACCACACGCAAGGTGGCCTGGACCACAGGATCGGAAAGATCGCCTCCCGGAGGCGAAACAGCACCGATTACGGATAAAGCGCCGCGACGATCGTCAGAACCGATGCATTCAACCAGCCCTGCTCGCTCGTAGAACTCCGCGATACGGGCGGAAAGGTATGCAGGATAGCCTTCCTCCCCGGGCATCTCCTCAAGCCGCCCTGAGATCTCGCGCATCGCCTCTGCCCAGCGGGAGGTGGAGTCGGCCATAAGTGCAACCGAGTAGCCCATGTCACGGAAGTACTCGGCGATGGTGACTCCGGTGTATACCGACGCCTCGCGCGCAGCCACCGGCATGTTGGAGGTATTGGCGATGAGAACGGTACGCTTCATCATAGGTTCACCGGACTTGGGGTCTTTGAGCTCCGGAAACTCGATCAGAACGTCGGTCATCTCGTTGCCGCGCTCCCCGCAGCCAACGTAGACTATCACCTCGGCGTCGGCCCACTTGGCAAGCTGGTGCTGGATGACGGTTTTGCCCGAGCCGAACGGACCGGGCACGCACGCGGTTCCGCCCTTACCCAGGGGATAGAAGGTATCTATTATACGCTGTCCGGTAGTAAGGATCTCGTGCGGCGCGTACTTGCGTTTGTAGGGACGAGGCTTACGCACAGGCCAGCGCTGCATCATGATGATATTCACCTTCTTGCCGTCGGCGGTCTTGATGACCGCGACCGTGTCCTCGACGGTAAAGGAACCCTTGCCGATCTCTACTATCTCGCCCTCGATTCCAGGCGGCACCATGATGCGGTGCTCGATTAGAGCCGTTTCGGCAACCGTGCCAAGGATGTCACCTGCAGTTACCTTCTGACCTTTCTTGGCTTGCGGCACGAAGTTCCACTTCTTATCGCGCGGAAGGGCAGGGATTTCGATACCACGAGTGATGAACGAACCGGTCTTCGCCGCAATATCCGACAGGGGTCTCTGTATCCCGTCGTAGATGGCCTCAACAAGCCCGGGGCCGAGTTCTACCGACAGAGGCTCGTGGGTGGGATAGACCGGTTCCCCAGGGCCTATGCCGCCGGTGTCCTCGTAGACCTGGATGGATGCTTTGTCGCCTTCAATACCGATGATCTCACCTACAAGACGCTTCTCCGAGACCTTTACCACGTCATACATTCGCGAGGTACCCATACCCTCGGCCACAACCAACGGACCTGAAACCTTCAAGATACGACCGATATCCTCGGTTCTGTTCACTTAGCCTCCAGGTAAACGTCCACTCCAATGGCCTTCCTTATGAGTTCTCTCACCCGCTGCATGGCGTAGCGCTCCCCTTCACCTATTGAGGGGATGGGAACGAAGGTAGGAAACACCCCGCCGGCACGCCCCAGAAGGAAATCGTGCAGGATCGGATAGAAATCCTCAGCATAGAACACGATCTTGTACTCGCTCCCGGCAAGCTCGGTGGCCTTGGCAAGGGCATCGGTCTTATCGGCTAAAACAGATGACAGACCGACCGCACGAAAAGGCTCGGCAAGCTCCTTGTGGCCGAGGATGCAAATTTCACTAGAACCAGGCAATGGACTTCCTTACGGTTTCGGCTTCGAGATTGTAACGCAACCCGGCGGCAACACGCCTGACGTTGCGCCGCTCCTCTCTCTTAACAAGTGCATAACCTGTCAGCGGCTCGTAGCCGAAGGTGAGTCTGTGCGCGGTAAGAAGAAATTCGATCTCTCTCTCCTTCATCTGACGCTCCAATAAAAGAAAGCTATCGGGAAGCTCCCTTAAACCCTCAGAGAGATTCTTGTATGAATCGAGCGCTGGAATCTCGCTCGCCCACGCCTCCTTGCCCGCATCCCACCAGCCTTTGAAGCGATCCAATGCAACGGTCCCGTAGGGCAAGAAATACCCCAAGAACTCCTCCCACTCTTCCTCAGAAACCTTGAGCCGCAGAAAAGCCAAAAGATTGGTAAAGTCCACCTGAAGCACCAGAAGCGCCCGCAGAAAGGAGTACCCTTTGCTCAACCGATACTGACGTTCAACAAGCGCCCTGTCCAGGATAAGATCGATAGATGCCGGGTTCAGCTCCTCGTAGTTTGCTGTGATTACCTCTCCAGCAGGTTCGGCAAGCCAGTCCGGGACCTCGTTCGTCTCCCCTTCAAGGAGCTTTGAAAACTCCTCGATACCAGGTGAGCCCTCGGAGATAAAAAACTCGTCCGTGATCCCGGCGCCGTAGTGGCGTCTAAGCGCGAATTTGAGGTTGCTTATAAGTAAAGGCGCACGGAAGAACTCAAAGATCGGTTCCTGCTCAAGGTAGCGGGCAAAGAACGCCTCCTCTTCGATCTCGGCGCGGGAGAGCATGGTATCTACGTCTTCGGCGCGTACTTCGCCGTAAGGGGTGTCTGCCAGGGCGGAGACGATCTGGCTCTCGCTGCGCACATCGATCAGCCGGTCGAACTGGGCACGGGTAAGCATCCGCGCCTCGCGTGAACGCACCCTGCCGACCGCAAACGCGTACCGGACATCCTCTGAAGGGGTATAAGCAACCATGTTGTGGGATTATATGCCGAGGGAATCTAGTGTCAACCTTCGCACTCAGGCGCTGTGCACTTAAAATCCAGCGCCGCGCGAGCGGCGCCTTTTAGTCAAAATACGCTGCAAACTCGTCAGGTTTACATTGCACTCGTCACGATTATGGGGTCCCCGCAAGAGCGCGAAGCGATCTTGTGGGGTAAAAAAAAGGTGGTCAAAAGGTGGTCAAAAGGTGGACAAAAGCTGGACAAAAGGTGGACAAAATTAGAGTGATTTGGGAAGTCTTCGGGTCTTTTTTGTCATTGCGAGGTTGCTTCCAGCAACCGAAGCAATCTATTGCCTTCGGATTGGGTTGCGAGAAGGAAATGCTCCTTTGATTGAGATTGCTTCGACTTCTGGAGGAAGTCTCGCAATGACACCCCCCGGGATTCCCGCGGCGTTACGTAGTAACGGCGTGGGGTAATAGTTCCCCCTCCCACTAGGAGAGGGGCAGGAGTGAGGGATAAAAATCACGGGCCGACCTGACACCCTTGGGTTGCGCTGAGGTCGGCCCCTACGAAACCTTAATGATGAAACTGCAATACCCTCCCATATAACTGACTTGCTTTCCTTGCTACCTCACTAACTTTTGCTTGCTCTTCTGCGCTACCTGGACCGGGCACACCTCTATTGTTTTCAGGTACAGTTTCGATAGGCCCCAACCCTTCAACATCTACACCGACTTGTTTACAGGCTTCAAACAACCTGTTATACTCAGGTACATATGTGAGATAACTGGCCCAGCGTTTTGCTTTAACATCTTCATTAGCCTGTTTAGCTAAAACGGATAAATCGCTCTGGATGCTTTCTATGTTAGGCATTTTACCTCCTTTTAAAGGTTTAGCCAATCTGACCATCCTAAAAATGTGATTGGCAAAAGTTAACAACTCTAAGGCAACCTCTGGTGCATCCAGGTAACGGTGCTCATGTGCTCTCGGATTCCTAATGCCTGTCATGCAACCTGAGAAAATTGTCATATAGCCCAATTGTTGATCCTGTTCAGATTTGGTTTTTAGAGAGTTAAGTTTGAGTAATGGTTTGTTCAGACTGAATACTTCTGTCATTAATGGAGCCCCATCCTTATCTGAGTACCCTGATCTTGCTTTTACCCAGTTATTGAAACATTTGTAAGCTTCTTCAACAGAGAGCGCATAGTATCCATCCTTGAAGAGGTTTCTAGTTGTTGAACGTAACGGCTCCTCAACTACTAGAATGTCGAAGAGTGTTAACCAATCATACTTTGGTTTAGCAATTAAGCCTAGTGACTCGGCATCCTTCTCGATTGCAGAAGCTAAAGAAATAGCTTCCTTCGATGAATTGTGGGGCATGACCTATTTACTTTTTGATTTTGTAAATATGCTCGGCCATGCTTTTGAATATCTGATCTATCTGCTCCGAGGTTGCATCCTTTGGAATGTGAATTTGCACATCAATTCGCAAAGCGGGTTCGAAAGGCAAAAGCCTTCTCTGTTTCGCTTCCCCCTCGTCAGTCCTTGTTGGTTTTTTCTTCCCTTTTGATGGCTCCTTCTTAACGATAACCTTAGCCTCTCTAGGTTTCCTTTTTGGGGCCTGCTCTTGTTCTGAAGGATCAGCTTTCAGAAGGAGTATGTAGAATCTAGCCATACCACTTGCTATTGTTTTATTTCGGGTACTTCCACTATTGAGGAACCATCTGATTCTGTTATTTTCTTGAGAAGGATCAGGCGAGGTGAAAGCCGCTCTAAGCTCTTCAGGGTAAACTTTCTCTATAATCTTTTTACATACATCTGCATAAGAATCGTCGAAAGGCCATTCCTTTTTTGCGAGATCAGTAGGTGTGCCGTCCTCTTCAATGAGACCTATTAGTTCCAATTGTGAAATAATCCTTTTAGCAGTAATTTCGTGGCTTATACCTAAAACTGGTTGTAGATAACCTACACTAACTTTAGGCGGATAACCTTCTTGGAACTTCCGCCTTAAATCCCACCAATTTCTAGCAGAAAAGTATGGATAACGGGATTTTTCATCCTCAGTTGCCATTGCAACCTCCTTATTGGCAGTGTTTAAACACTCGTGGAAATATTCCACGTCTTGGGAAATGTTAATCATTTCCTTGTACTTGTCAAGCCCCTCTAGTCTGTGCGCCAATAGATAGTTACCAGGTGGGTGAGAGGGTGAAGAGGGTATTAGAAAAAGCGGGGATCTCCTGTAGACTTACAAAAAAGGAATTAACCAAGGAGATCCACCGCCTATGCAAGTA